>Ga0116227_10005976_pt1 | contig 25087 bp, 32 predicted proteins | sample S1TSphgellanicum_FD_89693 | JGI IMG/M metagenome (GOLD analysis project Ga0116227, IMG submission 89693) | Host-associated microbial communities from peat moss isolated from Minnesota, USA - S1T2_Fb - Sphagnum magellanicum MG | ecosystem: Host-associated > Plants > Peat moss > Unclassified... | reverse complement strand
GGAATAGACATCCAGTGAACCAGGGCGTCGAACACGCGGCCGGTTAACGTCATCTAAGGCATCAGCAGATAGGTAACCCGTCTCCGCCGTGGGCGCTGCCTCGACATTCTCTTCGTTGTAAGGGTTGTTCTTATCTAATCTACCACTGAGGGGCTTGGACAGGGCTGTAGGCTTGTTAAGAGGTTCATGCAGAGGATTATAGGGTAGAGCAGGTTCAAGGGCGTCAAACCTCTCCATTGCGTCTTGTAGTCGGATGTCTTCGACGCCCAGATGGGTACCGATGTTCAGAAGTGTGGGCCACCCCGCACGAATACCGCTTGCGCGCATCCAGTCATTCTTAAACTTCTTCTCTTCGGCGTCGTAGGTAGTACCCACACAGCGCGGGTCTTCCCATCTCGCAGCCCAAGATACCGCAGCGTGGATACTATCGGCTAGTTCGTCTTCCGATAGGTTATCGAGTTCTTTTAGAGCTTTCAAACAACCGACAACGCCATGCATAACCGTAACATACGTATCGCGGTCAATACGATGATCATGCGGCATCTCGTCAAGCAAGGTGATAAGCAGCTGGGCATTAGGCGGGGCTTGCTCATCGGCCGGTCTGATAATAGGCGAACCATCAGCACGGTTCAGGGATTTATGGCGTTCGGCCACAACACCTGTTTTTCTCGCTTCGGCCAAAATATCGGCTATAAGAACGTTCAGAGCTTCACGCGTAGGAAACAGGGGAATGCGGTCATCCATAATCGGCATGACCGGATGTTCGTCAGAACCCAGGATATTCCACGTGATAAGTTTCTTTGTTACCTGATGGTCACCGGCAATGACCACTTGCTGTCCACGGGCCAGAATTTCAATCTTACCGAGATTGCCGTGCTGCGAATGCGAAAGATGATAGACCTCTTTTGCGCCTGGATGGGAAGTCGTAGCGATTCGTACGATCACAGCGGCGCGGCCGGTACGCGTTTCGCGTACCCAGATCTGCTGTTTCAAAACGTTCTGCATACGGTCGATAAATCGGGTGCAGAGGCGCTGTGCGATGACAGATAGTGAATCACCTTCAGCGGTACCCGTGAGCAGATCGAAATCTACGCAAACGAACTGAAACTCGTTTACTGGCACACCGAGAATAAGGCCGCAGTTAGCCCCACGCTGGTCCGCATCTTGCCTGATTTTTTCGGAGACACCGTTCTGCCATTTACCAAGCCCTCGCCAGTAACCCGGTTCGTCATCCGGCAGGGCAGGGGCTTTCCCTAGGCCGCCCGGTTCGATACCTTGGGCTGTGGGAGGACAAACAGGAATGAGCAAAGAGGCTGGAAAACCAGCCTCTTTCGCTTTACTTATGAAACCCATAGTATAGTCCTTATGCGAACAATCTACTTACAATAAAACCAAGTAAAAGTCAAGTTCGCTGTTAATCTTCTTTGATATAGCGCACAGAGCAGGAGGCGTCTACGGCAATTGGTAATCCAGGCGCCCATTCTATAGGCTTACCCATGATTTCACCTATAGCTCGCTTAGCATCTTCTGCTGTGAAACGGTCCATAGGTACCTCGCACACATGTTCGTCATGCACTGTGAGCACGGGATTAAACCCTGCGTCATCTAGGCGAACAAGAGCTTCCATGGCTCCATCTCTCGCCATAGCCTGAACCGCATTTTGTAGGAAAAATCCGCCGTACCCACGGGTTTTCCAGAACTGTTTAGAGACAGGATCGATAAACTTGAACGTAACTTGCGCTTTTTCTTTACCCCAAGGGGTTTGAACATATTCAAGTTCCGGATACCAATAGGTAAGATAACCCCCTGACGGGAGGTAGAGACGCATACGGTCGGAGAATTTCTTATAGTAAACGCGCGGTTTTATGACATGGTTCCCGATCATAGGGATACCGGTAGCTGGATTAGTCAGCCGTTCGTCACCATCCCGCGTACATACCCAATGTTCTTCCCCTTCGGCGCCCTTAAGGCATTCCAGAGCCGCGCGGTTAAAACAGTACCAGCCCACAGACTTAGCGTGATTGGCAGCGCGATACGCTACAACAATTTCTTTCTGCTGTTCTTCTGAAATATTTACACCGTAAAGTCTGGCAAATGCACCGAATGCTTTAGGGCCTCCGCCAAAACCGCAGGCCAGACAAGGAACTTTTCCGTAGACTTGTCTAAGTTCCTTTGTTATTTCGTCATAGGAAACTTCTCTACCCCAAAGAACGGCCAGAACATTTTTAGCTACAACCTTGTAGATGTCCGGTCCTATCCCCGCGTCAAAATCCCTAAAAGCTTGAAGTTCGTCATGCTGATCAGATATCCATCCCGAAAATCTCGCTTCTATCTGCGAGTAATCTCCGCGCGCAAGCCAATGGCTATGCTTAGCTTTAAAAGATGGACGTACAAGGTCTGAAGCCAAAACAATAGGTGGTCCAAATTTAGCTTCCGCTTCTTGCGCTGCCATACCATTGACGATATCCGCGATAGCTTGGTCAATATCGAGGTCCTTAATACCACCACCTCGGCTCAAATTTTGCACCTGTAGGCCACGAGCACTATTAGAAACAATTACACCTTCGCATTGAAAACGATTATGAGGCCCAGCATTTATGATATCGTAGGTGTTAATCATTGTTCTGCTTCGACAATTTAGCTTCACGTTTTGCGGTGAAAGTTGCTATTCTTTTTTCTATAGTTTCTTTAGACTGCTTTTTACCGACATTTATACGTCTAGCTTTTCTGGTGTTAGATATTTTAATAGCCTGAGCACGGGGCATTGGTTTACCATAATTTACGTTATTTTCACCTGTTTTAGACTTCCTCATTTTATCTATAGTTTCAGATGAATGTTTCTTACCAAACAAAGGATGATTAGAACCTGACTTAGCTATAGATAACTTAGAAAGAGTTTCTTCAGAATGTTTCATACCGTAATAAGGATTATTAGCCCCCGCACGATTTTAGAGAGATTTTTTATAGTTTCTTCCGAATGCTTAAATCCTATTGTGCCATCGCCACCGTCTGTAAGATTAGCTAAGGTGCCCTCTCCGGTATCAAAACGACCATATATCTTGATTTGGTCTATTTCAAGATTATTAGCTTCTTCGTTTGTTAAATCTTTATATATTGTAATACTACGAAATTCGCTATTTTTGGTATTATACCAACTTTGTAAAAGTTTATTTTTATGCTTACCTTTTCGTAATTCAGGTATATGTGAGTTAACTCTAGAACCACAACCTCTTCCTACATAACATACTTCCTCTTCTTTTGTCTCTTTATAAGTCCGGATTAAATGATATACATAAAAATCACGACGATCTTCATTTTTTATATTAGCCATATTAAAATCCAGAGTATAAATCAAAATTTTTGGAAATAGCTTCGCCAAAAGAAACTTTTGTATCGTCGTCAATATAAACTATATGGTCTGTGGTAGCTGTTAGACCTTTATACGTAACAACATCTTTAATACCGCTAAATACAACCCCTTCATGCTCAACCCAACCATCTCCATCCCAAACTTTATCAAAAAGTCTTACGTCTTCAATAGGTTTAAGACATATGTCACCGTCCAGTTCTTTTACTGTAATTAATGAGCCTTCTGCTAAACACGCACGTTTAGTAGCGGGAGCGCCACAATACATAATAGAACCACGTGCTCGATCATCTTTATTCCTGCGAGCAATTGCCGATTTGTATTTACCTGCGGAGGATTTACCGCCATTCTTACGTAGAAGGAGAACTTCTTTAATGGGGTCAGGCAGTTTACCTTCTAGAATAGCGTCGTCAATAAGACTAGGGTCACCACCATTGGCTTTTAGCTCGTCTTCGAACTTCTTATCTTTATCTAGAAGTTCTTTGATAGTATTTTTTCCAAAATCATTTAAATCGTAATCAAATGTCTCTAACCAGTCCTTCATACGTTTGGTTTGCGTAACTTTTGTAACACGTCCGTTGGTTATTACATTAAGTTTCTTATTGACCTCATCTTCGGCTTCCGCGACAAACTGCACCATCCGTTCCACAAAAGGACCATCTAGCTGAATACCACGCGCATTCATGCGTTCAGTTGCAATCCAGATATCGCGTTCTTTACGGGAAAGTTCAGGAAGCCTATCGTCAATCGAACACTCAACTTCTACGTCCACCTCACAGTACGCGGCGAGACGTAGAACCTTAATCGGGTCTTCTTCCCAGATAAGTGTACCGTCTTCCAGAATCTTCTTAGGGTAGCACATCTCCTTCATGATAGCCGCGCCCTCTTTGTCTTTACCAACGGTAAGACGCAGAGCAACAGCCGCACCATCAAGAGCACGGGGAAGACCATTGGCGGCGGCACGCGCAGCGGTACAGGTCCAACGGTAGCGATCAGCCATGACCTTCAGACATTCGGCCGGTAAGATCTTCTGGCGACGGGCTACCACCTGAAACATCGGATATTCCATACCCATCGCATTGTGCGCCGCAAATATGGTACGTGGATTCATGATGGCCGCAATGAAATCTTCCGGAGCTTCTTCACCCCAGATGACAAACCATGTTTTAATAGGACCGTGGTTTAGTCTGTAGCTGCAAACAAGAATCTCCGTTACCGGATTTTCGACATATCTGAATATACCCTCTTTCGGTAGGTCAGTGGTGCTACGGCTTTCAAGATCGATATGTAGAATATCGTAATTAGGTGTAAGTGCTGTTGTATTAAGTAACATCCGGCAAGCGCTCAAAAATAGTTACCACTCGGAACCTATGATTAGTAGACTTGATCATGCCAATCACAGCTACAATCTTCCAATGTTTTTTAGTGTACATAGGCAAAACTTGGTCTAGCCAAACTACGTGCGTGCCCGGAAGAACACGGGTTAAAGCTTTCATCACCACATTGCGTTTTATCATCGTAGTTTGGTAATGATCGCAGTCTTCAATAGAGTAAGGAGGATCGGCTAATATAAGGTCATAGAATTCAAGAGGCACATTGAGAAGGCTTTGTGCATCATCAACGTAAGTAGCTTCTCGATTAGGATTGATATCGACAGTGTCGCCCGGTATAGCAGATAGATCTACCTTCCCGCTGAACAAATGCAAAGGGGCTACTTTTTCAGGAAACAAAGCTTTGATTCTTTTTAGGTACCCGTGAGGATAACCACCATAGTACCCTGATTTTACAGTGTAGTTTTGGCCCATAATCCACGAGCCTACAATTCTATTATCTTCGCCGACAAATAGAGAGCGCGGGTATTTCGTTTCGGCCACATAGTTGTCTATACGATCTTGGAGTGTTAGATCAGTCATTATATCAGTCCCAATTCGTACTTGTATGTGTAACGAGATGATAATCTACGTGGCGTTCGTCGCTGTTTCTGCATTTGTCGCAAAAACGCATATGGTAGCCTTCAGAGAGAAACGGTTCCCGGCATTCCGACGCCATGCATTTGCGTACAGTAGGTTCACCGTTCTTGTTTCTGCGGGTACGCAACCCATCTAGGTAACGGTAACGGAGCTGTATGTTCTGAGAGCTATGGCCTTTATCGATCTTTTTGGCTATCTCAGTCCAGCGGAAAGACTTTTCATCCCGTAAGGTAATTATTACACTATCGTCTTCGTCTGTGTAATATAGCCCTTGGGTGTATCGATTTGGCAGGCCTTGGGTTTCTCGCTGGGAAACTATAAGGTTTTCGGGGATATCGAGTTCGGAACTTATTTCAGTATCCGATTTGCCTTCAAGGTATAGCGCTTTGATTTGGTCTTTTGCTTGATAGGCTTTGAGTTTGTTCTTAACTAGTTTTTGTAGTTCATTACAGCTTTCAGTCATAAGCAAGTCCTAGTTGTCGATTATTGGCGCCTCTATATCATAACTACTTACGAATGTCAATCTTAGTTTCATTGCTATTGACAAGTAGCAATAAAGTTGGTATAAAGGACGGTGGAAATACAGAATTTCTGTAACGAATATTATTACCGTTTTCGCTCTATTCTAGGCTCGCTTGACAATAGCGTGAGACTGGGTAAAAAAGACGCGAGGCGAATTAGGATGATAGCATATGGGCTTCGCAGACGCAGCAATTCTAGAGAAGGCTAGCCCGAAAGAGCTAGTCAGCCCTAACCTTTCTTCTATTTTCCCCTCCCTCACACGTAAACTCAATAGTCGTACGCGTATAGCGGTAGACCCAGGCAAGGCAGGGGCTATAGCCCTTTTAGAAGGCCCGGATCTAGTTGACGTGAAAGATATGCCGATTCGTATCGAATACGGCGATCTGAAACTCTATTACCGCAACGGTGTCCCTTACGAAAAGCGGGAAGAATTTCGTTTTGTGGATGCTAAAGGTGTCTACGAAATATTTTGGGACTGGTCCAAGAATTATTTCATTGACGAAGCTATTTTTGAGGATGTCACAGTCACTTTTGACGAAAACATGTCGAAACACAGCGCATCAAAATTAGGGCATGGTGCCGGTATAGTAGAAGGCGCTGCGGGGGCGGTAGGGCTCTCTTTCGAAGACAAAAACCTTTACACCGTACAGCCTTCTGTCTGGAAACGCAAATTAGGGGTAACTAAAGACAAAAAGACTTCCTTGGAATACGCCCGAGAACTTTGGCCAAATTTTACTCAAAGTCACTTCAAACTACAGAAGCATAATGATCGGGCAGAAGCCGCGCTCATAGGCTACTATAGGCACCTTACACAAGGTGTGGTAAAGTAATCGCTAGCCGTGCCGTAGTATTAGTAATTTAACACTTTAAATAGGACTTGAACACGCCATGGCTACAAATTCTATCGATAGCGCGGTTACTATGAATACTACGGTTGAAGACGATGAAGTCGAAATACAAACGCTTGTCAATGAAGACGAACTCGAAGAATTCTTCGCTGGCGAACTAGAAGGTGACCCTTTTGACTTTGAAGAGGAGGTTGGAAAGGTTGGTTTTTGGGCCGATGACGCAATGGAAAGCGATTGTGAGTATCAAAACGGCGATGCCGCGTGCAATCCAGTTGGCGTGCGAAGCCTTTTTGTAACGTGGACAGATCGGAAGAACCAAACGGAGGCCCCGGCACGGAAACTCGTGGTCCATGACCCGGTAGATAACCGCTTTGCGGTAGTGAGAGAACGTCATAGCGCTCTAGAGATCGATCAGTTTGTCAGCCTCATTGGCGTGTGCGGCATTCATCCGAACGCCCTTCCTAAGAACATCCATTAATTTTTAAATCATCGGACTGAGCAGCCCTGGCTTGTAGCTGGGGCTGTTTGCTTTGTTACGCGTGGTGACTGTATGGCTAATCCTACTATTATACCCACTCTTATTCCTATGGCCCATCAGGAAGAACTAGCGGAGAAGATGTACCAAGACCGTGCTTATTTTGTTCTTGACGATATGGGGTGTGGCAAGAGTTTAACAGCTATTCGCGCCGCAGACAAAGGCCGGTATCGACGCGGGCTTGTTATTTGCCCCGGTATAGCCCGTGCTGGTTGGGTAGAAGAGTTTAATATAGGGCAAACTATTCCCCGCTTAGTTCAGGCTCTTGAAACCCCTAAAACTATCCCAAACTCCGATGTCATTGTAATGTCTTACAATGCAGCACGCAATATAAAAGTACTCAAGTGGATTCTAGATCAGGAGTGGGATTTTCTTATTATTGACGAAGCTCATTCGCTTAAAAACCCTAATGCTAAGCAAACCCGTGCGATCTACGGGGCTAATTGTAACGGTAAGTTCGGTATAGCTTCCAAGTGCAAACACGTCTGGCTTCTAAGTGGAACCATTATGCCTAATGACCCGAGTGAACTTTGGTCACACTGTGCGGCTTTGTTTCCCGACATCGTTAAAGAACTAACGTATAGCAAGTGGATCGATCGGTACTGTACTAAAGCTTTTAAATCCGAACGCGTGGTGGGGCCTAATACTAAAAACATTAAAGAGTTGACTACTTTAATAAAACCCCACGCTACACGCCGAACTAAAGAACAGGTTCTTAAGAACTTACCTCCTCTTACTTGGGCGCAGACTTATGTTTCCCCCGATAAACTTCCGCCTAGAAGTGATGAAATTCGCGAAGTTGAAAGGGTTCTAGAAGGCGCCCTGGCTAAAGTAGAAGGTGATACATCCTTTACGGCCTTAGAAGCTATAAAATCTCTGGATAAAATGCATATCGCGTCCTATCGAAAATGGACTGGAATTGCAAAGGCTCCTTTGGTGGCAGAGTTTGTCAATTACGAGATAGCAAATAGCAATGAAAAAATTGTTGTATTTGCTTATCACTTAGAAGTCATTCAGTATTTATCGGAACATATAAAAAATAGCGTTGCTCTTAGTGGTAAGACCCCTATGAATGTTCGTCAGCGATATATTGACGGCTTTCGTGGGCGCCTTTCAGATTTTAATCCTAGGGTACTAATAGCGAATTTAGACATCTGCGCGACAGCTCTTACGTTAACCAGTTCTAACAATGTGATATTTTGTGAAGTTTCATGGACTCCCAAGGATGTCCAGCAGGCAGCAGCCCGGTGCCATCGTAATGGGCAAACTAAACCTGTACTTGCACGGATATTTTCGTTACAAGGAACGGTTGATGCACGTATAGAAAAAGTACTTACGCGAAAAATAAAAAGTATTAAAAGTTTTGACGACGATATAACGGACTAAATAAATGGCTAAAGACAGAAAATTTTATGTTTACCAAATACTACGTAGGTATAATACATCCGGAGTAGAAGAAATAGTCTACATAGGAAGAGGCGAAGGTTACAGGATTAATTACCATATACGAGAGCTAAAGAAGCAAAGACACGTAAATAGTTTGCTTCAATCTTGGTACGATACGAATGACAGTTCTTGGTCCGTACATAAAGTTTATAAAGACCTGACAAATGAGGAGGCTAATCAATTAGAAGTGGACCTTATTTTGGCGTACGGTCGTTTCGATTTGGGTGAAGGAACTTTAGCTAACCTTACGGATGGCGGGGAGGGAATGCTAGGACATAAGCATACGGATGAAACTAAAGCAAAACTTAGTACAGCTAGAATGGGTCCAAACAATCCCATGTTTGGTAAACCCTCCTACAATAGAGGGAGAAAACATACTCCGGAATCCCTTACAAAAATGCGTATCGCTCACCAGGGTAAATCTCATACCTCGGAAGCTAAGGCTAAAATATCAGCGTCTACGAAAAATAAACCTAAATCTATGGAAACGCGTAAGAAAATGTCCGAAAGACAACTTGGACCCAAAAATCATATGTTTGGTATGTCTGGCGAAAAACATCATAATTTTGGTAAAAAACTTTCTCCCGAATCTATAGCTAAACGCCAAGCTACCCGCGCCGCTAATCGTCTTCTCAAACAAGCCATAGAAAATTGATCCAAGATTTTAATGATGCTATTACACAATGAGAACAATTTACATCTCTTGACAAACCCAAGTATTTAAAGTAACAACGACTTTCTAATCAACCCGTCTATTACCGAACGAGAATGACCTATGGAAATTAAGTTTCACCTCTACTCCAAGCAAGACGCGGATAAGGCTCTTTCCGCTATCACCGCCCTGCGGCCCCTGTTGATTGATATCGAAGAGCTAGAAAAGCTTCAGCCTTTTGATTGTACCTACGTGCAGGGGAACGATGCTACGCAAAACGCACAGATTCTTACCGTTGAAGAGCCGGTTGTTACCAACGGCACCTTTAGCAAGGAAGATGCAGCGGCTGCGATGGCCTCTCTGGCAGCGGAAGCTACGAAGCGTAAGCGCCGGACAAAGGCGGAAATCGAAGCCGAGAAGGCTAAGGAAGCGGTAGCGGCCGAGGTCGTTACCGAAAATACTGATAATTCCGACCTCATGGCCAGTCTAACCGCTCAGGCAGAAGAACCTGAAAACCTTGTTGATACCATTGAGGAAGCGGTCGAAGAGATCGTGGAGACGGTGGATGAGGGTCTTGACGATCTGATGGCGGCATTTGGTCTGACGGAAGAAGAGCCGGGTGAGCCCGCTGAATATGCTGATAAGTCAGACGACGAGCTACGTAAGATGGTCGTTGCGCGTATTAAAGAACCGTCTTATGGCGCGAAGTGGTTGACAGATATCATGGTGCCCCGTGGTATTAAGAAGCCAAGCGATCTGACCCGAGCGGATCTGGTCTTCGCCTTGCAGCAGCCCGGTAACTAATCTGCTTAATGTTGGATAGAATCGTCAGTAACGGGCTTTATGCGGGTTCTATCCAACATTACTATTTCACCCAAGAACAGACTTGACAAACCCGAGTATTCATAGTAAAGGGTTGAATACTGACTGATTAGGATTCCTCGAATGATTGAAAATGTTGACTGGTTCGAGGAATACTTTCCCGAAGAAATCGAAAAACCGATATTAGAAGGGCCAAGTCATAAGGAGCGTGAGCACGTAGAATGTTCGGCTTCTGTAACTGAACGCTTCTGGAACTGTCCAGGATCAATAGCGTTAGCCCAAAAGTCCGGTAACGCGAATAAGGCAAACTCGGCGGCCGAAAGAGGCACAGCAGCTCACGAAGTAGGCGAGATATGCCTAAGATCCGGTGAGGATGCTTTTGACCATATCGGATCAGTCCACAACGGTATAGAGATAGACGAAAAGATCTGTGAAGGCGTAAATCTCTATCTTGAGACTGTTCGTCCTTATATGACGATCGAATGGGAATACAAGATAGAAGAAAGGGTTTCGCTAGATCTTCTAAACCCTCCCGTACCAATGGCCGGTACCGCTGATTTTACCGCCTATAACAGAGCAACCAAAACTCTTGTTTGTATTGACTATAAAAACGGCGTTGTTCCTGTTGATATTCGCGGGCATAAACCGACCCGATATTATTGTTTGGGGGCTTATTACGCGCTTCCTATCGGCTACGATGTAGAAACCGTAGTGATGATCATCGTGCAGCCTAATGCTCTCTACGGGCAAGCGGTTAAGCAAGAGACCATCAGCTTTCTGGATCTTATAGAGTGGGGTTTCGAACTTATTGAGCGCGCCCGCGCTACCCAACTTCCCAACGCTACTATAGCGGCCGGAGACTGGTGCAAATACTGCCCCGCTAAAGGGATGTGCCCTATTAGGGCTGAGCGTAGACTATCAGAAGCTCAGTTGGCGTTTTCTGACATCGTGGAGAACCCTACCTATAATGTTGTTACCGCTTGCGCGACTAATCTTACGGTTCTTACGCGCGAGCAAATGGCTAGGATCTACATAGCTAAAGATGAGATCATAAAGTTTCTTAAGGACGTTGAAGAGGCGCTTATCCAAGATTGGCGCCACGGCGAAGAGCCTTATGGTTTGAAAATGGTGGAAAGTGAGGGAACCCGCGCTTGGGATAAGAACCTCACAGAAGCCCAGATTAAGGACGCCTTGAAGGTTCTCCCGTTGAAGGAAGAAGACCTCTATACGAAACCTAAACTGGTCTCACCAACACAAGTTGCATCGGCTTTCTGGTCTCTTAAAAAGGGCCAGAAAGGGGTGAAAAAGAAAGACGTAGAAGTAGAGTTTGCGGAATTAACCAAAGACTTTGTGAAACGTCCTAAAGGTCAAAAGCTGGTACCAGCCACAGACCGTAGAGAAAGCTTAGTGGTAGAAGCTTTTGAAGCATTAGAAGAACTACCACACACTGACTGATCTGACTATATTGACAACTACGAAAGACTACAAACATGGCTTTAAAGACCCCAATTGGAACTGTTGCTTTCCCGGTGCTGGCTAATCCCCGTGCGGCAAAGAATTCCAATAACCCTGAAAATCTTTTCTATTCTGTGACGCTTCTCTTTACCGAGGAAGCCACGAAGTCTGCCGAATTCAAGGCACTTCAGGCGGCTCTCATTAACGAGTGCGTTGAGAAGCTTGGCCGCGAGAAGACCCAGCTTCTGATGAAGGATGGCAAGATTAAAACCGGCATCCGCTATGATGTCGAATCGAGCGGCTTTCCTACCGAGTATAAGTGCTTCGTTCGTATGAAGAGCAAGAACAAGCCCGGTCTGGTTGATCGCTTTGCGGACCCCAAGACGGGTAAGCCGATTGCGATTACGGACGTTGCTGACATCTACGCCGGTTCTCAGGCCCGCGCTATGGTCAGCCTGAAGTATTGGGAAGTTGATGGTGGCCGCTCGGTCACTTGGTATCTCAACCATCTTCAGAAGACTGGCGAAGGTGAGCGTATTGATGGCCGCGTTGCGGCTGAAGATGCGTTCGACGCTCTTGAGGAAGCGAAGGAAGTTGACATCTCTTCGTTTGGTGGTAGTAATCTGAATAAGGCTGCACAGGTGCAGTCTGATGAGGATGAACTGGCCGCTCTACTCGGCGGTGCTAGCTAAGTAACAAACCCCTCTCGTAATGAGAGGGGTTTCCTTTAAGGGTTGAGAGACATGACCGTTATAGCTAAATTTACTGTTTCCGCTGTTGTTCCTTCCACGGATGGCAAATTTCACGCGGTGTATATGTATCCTGTTTACCATCAAGGTAATCCCGATCATCCTAATTATAAATATTGGGAAGCTACGCCATCGGGTCAGATTATGATGAACATTAGTAATACAGAGGCTGTTGGGTATTTAGCAAACCGTCCATACCATGCATTAACACGTTGAGGGCTATTTAATGACTGACGAAACAGAATCGCCCGGTGTTGGGCATAATTCCGGCGTGGCCGTTGCCGCAGACCGTCTACGCAGCATTATTGAACGGGTTGAGCGGTTAGAAGAAGAACGTAAAGCCCTTGGTAGTGATATTAAGGACATTTACGTAGAGGCCAAATCTAGCGGCTTTGAAATTAAGGTTCTGAAGATGCTCATCCGTTTGCGTAAGCAAGATCCGAATGAGATGGAAGAACTAGAAGCCCTGCTTGATGTTTATCGCAATGCCTTGGGTGAATAACCATGTACCCTATAGTGTTTGTCCAGCTAACCAATGTTTACCACGGTGACCGAACACAAGTTCGAATCGATCAGATAAACGAAATCTCGGAAGATCGTCGCGACCATACTTGCTGGCTCCGTGTCAGCTACATGAACTATAAAGTGCATGTGAGCGAAACTATGGATGAAGTGAACGAGGCTATGGCACAGGCTTGGAAACAAGCGGGGCTCAAAACTAATATTGATTTCGTTCCGGAGTCAGAGCCATGTGCGTGACTTCGGTTATTCACGATTATGGCGCTAAACTTCCTCTCGACAGTTGGACGCCACCTACGTTTGATTATTTTAAGCTATTGATCGAACAGGCTAAGTATTTTGACAGTATCGCTAAACAACCGCATTGTGAAGACCCTGAAAAAGTGGCGTCTTTAGCGAGTATTGAAGAATATCTTAAAAGTCTAGAAACTAAAATTGATACTTTGAAAGATCAAGTGGCAAAACTTGAAGTAAAAGTAAATCCTGATTACGGTGTTATCAAACAACTTCTTATTAGCAGCGACGTGGCTACGGAGACCCAAGATGACTTACATTGAATTTACAGCGGCAGAAGTCGATAACGCTTGGAATCAAGGCTACGAGGGGTTTTTAGAGGGTGAGTTTCGCGACGAGAACCCGTACGAAGAAGACAGCGAGTTTCCCATGTACAAGGCTTGGGATGAAGGCTATCTGACCGCTTCCGAAAGCGCATCCGAAGATTTCTGGCACTGCGAGTGCGACGAATGCACCTGTGGGAGTAAGGACGATGAATGAGAAAGAAGCCTTCATTGACGGTAAAGAGCACGGGCTAATAGACTGCTACAACAATCCCTACAATCTTACCAATGTTCCGGATCTTTGGCAGGCTTGGGAAGATGGCTACGATGAGGGGCAGAAACTTTTCTGGCGCAGCGAAATACCTCTTGCAAGCTAATAACGACTAGGCTATAAGACCCTGGTAGCCGAAAGGTTGCCGGGGTTCGTACCGACGTGTCCCCGAACTTACCGCCTCTGTTACCCGTTTCAGCCGACGCGGAATGACAGAGGCGGTATCTTTTTGAACGGAGGATTGCCATGGATCTATCGCGCGCAGAAGACATCATTAAATCCATTGGTTGTGGCTTTTATGATATCGTTGAGTCTTACGACATGTTCTTTGAAGGGTTAGCTCATCTTCGCCGCATTGACCCCGCCATTGACGATTTCGATATATTTATCCACGGTGGGGATGAGGGGCCTTTCTTCTCCATAGGCGATTACAATTTTACCGTACAGAAGATGACGGAAGACGATTTCCTTTACATGCTTCAACGCTATTGGCACCCCACAAAGGACGCATTTGGCCACACCGCCTGGGCTTGGGACGGTGGAATGTGAGTTACGAAACACCTAAAGAAAACTTATGGTTGTTTTCGGCACGCGAATGCTTTCAGGACTATTACGGTCTTGATTACGAGCAAGCGAAGTTTGCGTCGGGGGCGCTTTTAGCGCGAGGTGATATGGACAAGTATCCTCACGGCTATCTAGCTGTCATGGCCCATATGGACAGTGATGAACCACCCTTCGAAGCGCCCGAGACCGATCATATTGCCGAACAACCCCTAATGCCCTGTTAAAGGAGCGACGATCATGCGCTGGTTTACGAAATCTATAGCAATTCCAGAATCGAACGAAACTAAACAAGTCGATTCTATCCAATTGTGGGAAGTGCGTTGGACTTCAAGATACGGCTCTTTTAATTCAGACACAAGAAAAGAGATGGAAGCTTTTCCTACGGAAAAAGAAGCTAGGGACTTCGCCATGGCTCTTCGCAACGCTTTTCGTCTTATAAAACATACGAGTGGAAACGGTGTAACTGTGAATAAGGCGCGTTAAGATGACCAAAGGACGGATTCTTATTACGTGGTTGTATGATACATACGATTGCGAAACTTGCGGTTCCGACTGGGCTGAAGGCGCCATAGTGCATATAGATGGCGAAGAGATTCTACACCTGCAACCTATAGCGCATTGCTATGATGGTGTGACGTACACGCGGGGACAAGTTTATCAGAAGATTCTTGACCATCTCGGTTACGTTGTAGAGGAAGTGGACTAATGGCTGAGTGGATTCCGCAGAATGTAGCTGAGAATAAGACGAGACGGTAAGACTAAGCGGGCGTGGTGAAATGAAGACACAAAAGACTTAAAATCTTTCGGCCAGTAGGCCATGCGGGTTCGAATCCCGCCGCCCGCACCAAAATTAACATCTTGACATCTCCTTCTGTGAGTTATACATTCTGTTTCAGAAAACGGATTATAACTCACAGAAGGAGATTTTTATGTTTAGGACGTTTGTATTAGCCAGCGCACTTATTACTGCACCTTTCACTTCCGCTTTTGCGCAGAGCGAGTGCCAGATTTTTGACGGAGCGGTGCGGGGACTTAAAAGCGGTAACCCGGCCGTTATCGACCCGAGCGCCCAGATCCTGCACATGGCATATAGTGATGTCCGAAATATGTTGCGTAATGCGGACAGAGTTCGCGAATCGCGGGGCTGTCCTAGCATTGCTAATGATTCCTTTCTCCCGCAAGACCAGCGATACCGAAACACTCTGAATTCTATCTACAGGGTATGCTCAGGCAATCCCGAGGGTAATTTTGAGCAGGTTGCGCTGTATATGTATCAGACAGACGCCGCTATCGCTTCAACTGGATATGGTCAACCGCAGGGGTGCAATTAACATGAGCTACCGGAACAATCGTCCTGACTACGTTCAAAGCTGGTTCGCGATGGAGTGGTTTCTACTGCTCCTTAAGATCTTCAGCTATACGGCGGCTATCTGCTCCGTGCTTGTTTGCTTCGTGTTGGTTTCAATGTTTCCGGATTACGGCGCACAAATCATCCTAGGCTACGGTGGTCTAGTCATTGTGGTTGCGGTCATCGCTTTTATCTATGGACTGGCGAAGTTCTTCAAGCGCCGTCCGACCTATGACCCGTCTACAGATAATGAGACCTCGGCTTACCGTTGGGACGCCATGCACGGTGGTCCGGTACGCGACGAGCGCTACACCTATACCCCGATTGTCCCGCAGCGGCGGGAACCGATTGCACCCCGATATGATTGGAGAGAGTAAAAGAAAAGGCCCGTCAGTTTTGACGGGCCTTTTTCGTTAGAAGACTTCAAAGTTACGTTGAGGTCTTGGGCTTAGGATAAGTTCAAAATTCTGAGCAGGGCCATGCTGCTCGGTTACACACAGAAGCCACTGTTTAGCGCTGTCCGGCGCTGCACGTATAACCTGAGCATATTCGTTGTAACCAGCCAGTGACCCGTTAGCAAAGCCATGCTGCAACTTAAGACTGGTGTGTAAATGCCCTGTCAGAATGCAATCAATTTTTTGACCAGACAGCATATAGTTCTGAAGAAGCTTTTGATGTCCCCGTGCGATAGTAGCGGCAGGGCCTACAAATCCAGCACCGCCCCGGCTACCCATGCGGTCACCGTGAGAAAGCAAGAAATTCCAACCCAGCACACTAAAGAAGGCATCACCGGAATCCGGGGTTTGAAAGGTGACATTTGGATCATCTTCAAAACTAGAAGCTAGCCACCAGCTAAGCATAGACTCGTAAGAGAAATCCACATAACTCTTGGCTCTAGATTTTATGGTGGTCCGTCCGTGGTTACCGGGGATAGACACCACATGCACTCGTCCAAAAGCCTGCTTGAGCCGTTTAATACCCTCACGCTCATGGGCTAGTAAAGCACGGCAAGCCGGAATAGCGGACAGGTCGTTCGTATCCGCTAGCTCTTCATGTATCTGACCGGATATAGCGTCACCACCCCGAAGGTAGAAGACGCCTGGAACTTCATGAGACCCCGTATGATTGTTCACTAAATCAATAGTCTTTGTAATCATTGTGGAATACCGCTCAGCAAAAATATGCTGGTTGTATTCGTTTAGACCATCTATTTCTTGCGGTCGAATAACTTCACCGAACTGAAAATCAGACGTAAAGAGAATCGGAACCATAGGTCCGGAAGCCACTTTTTTCTTGGTATTTAGCCATGTTGTTCGCGGAAGCTCGGCATTTTTAAGAGTTTTGTAGATATCTCGTTCATCTTCCGCCGCTAAAACCGCTTCTTCTGCTTGCTTTACACGGTCTCGTAAACCCGCAATAATGAGGTCTTTACGGCGAATTTCTAAATCGAAACGCGAAGGCTTGATATCTTCAATAACATCAGGTTTTACGGGTTCTGGGCGCTGCGGTACAAAAGACAAATCACCGTTCAAAAAATGTGGGTAATTATCTTCAAGTTCCTTAACACGGCGGCGCATAGTGTCTCGGGTGACCTCAGCCGCGTTAGCCATCTCCGCAAGATTACCATCGTATTCTAGGTGAAGAACAGCGGCTTCCTGTAAAGTTCCGAGTGAAAAACTACGATGTTGAGCCATTTTATAGTCTCCAAAAGAAAACCCGCCCATATGCGCTTCCAAGGAGAGGCGGGGCGGGTGTGTTAGGCCAGAATATATGAGGTCTTAGCGGCCGGTAACGGTCGGAACCATAGCCTGCTTGTCAGCCTTATAGTCTGTAATAGCCTTCTGGATATACGGCCAAGCCTGCACAACAACCGGCTCTAGTTCGGTCAGTAGAGTCTCAGTCGTGCTGATGAAACCCTTGTACTGCGGCAGAATCGTCAGGAGCACGCTAGCACCGGCAGCGATATAGCCAAGAGCGGAATGCGTGGTACCCAGAGTGGTCACCTGGGAAGCGACAGCAGTAGCGATAAGGCCAATGACACCAACAAGGGAGCTACCCTCCTTGGCGCGGTTCTTGATAAAAGTAAGCATACGTTATTAATCCTAGATTGAAATAAAAGCGCTTTTGTTCGGTTAACATCCACCTTAATCCTGTTCGGAACTAAGGATTGCCCATTACTTACGCGGTGAGCGGGGTTCTCGTTTCAGCGTTCGGACTAAGCCCGAACTCCACGACCGGAGTGCTCCCCCGGTTTTTAATGTTAGTCTCCGTAGTGACGACAAACTAAGACGCTTGGTTTTTACGTCCTTTTCTGTCAACGGTTCTGTATCTAGAACAAACAACCATTACTACCAAATAACGGCTTTGTCAAGTCTTATTAGCAACGGCGGTAATGTAGGGCGCTGCATCGGTCAGGAGTTGCAACAAACTGGCTAAAGCCGTATTTTGATCACTACCTGAAATGGCTGTTTCTACCGTAGTTATTCCCGTTGATATAGCACCGACGATATCACCCGTAGCGACTTCTAAAGCTACTTCAGCTACACCCTTGACAATCCCAAATATTTCGGTAAGAGCTGCGTTACTTAGACTGATGGAAGCAACGTCTTTTTCGAGTGATGTAAAGGTGGAGCAGCCCCCGAGGGCCAAAAGACCCGTGAGGACTGCTAAATCACGCCTGTGCATTAGCCGCCTTTAACAGCCGCAGCAACCGCTGCTTCCTGGGCAACGATCTGAGCGACCAGCGCTTCAATCGTAGCGGCATCCGCAGAGGCGTCAGTAACCAGCGGCGTCAGTTCGGCCACGATAGGATCAGCAACCCCTTCAGCCTTGGTAATAGCCGCAGCATACTGAGGATAAGCCAGTTCGGCCGCAGCCGCCACAACCTTCAGGTTATTATAGGCTAAGATGGCTTTCTGGGCGTCCGCCTGGGCTGTGGCGAGATCCGCCGTAACGGTAGTGGAAGTACCCGCGCAAGCGGAAAGAATAAGGGTACCGCCAAGAAGAATGGAGGCAAGAAAGATATTACGCATGAAGTATAGTCCTGTATTGATATTAAACCGTGCCCGGTTCGACGGTTCCGTTAAGAACCATGTACTGTAGCCGGACGGCACGTTGCCCGACCTGAGTAAACCACCGTGAATCCTGCATTTCGGCAGCGGCGGTAGTCCAATCTCCTGCCTGCATGGCAGCGAGAAATTTTGGAAATCCTGATAGTCCAGCGGACCCAAGGTTAAATACCATGTTTAAGAGAACGCGCTGGCGAACCTGATCCAGATTACGCCACCAAGGCCAGTGCAAGTCGAGAGATGATTCACAGCCGTTAAGATCATTTTGGAACAGGGCATCGATAGTATATTGCGTCTGCGCAATGCTCATATTATGGCCTATTCCAATCGTCCAGTTGCCCGTGGTGTCTTTGTACATGACACTTCGCGAGCCCTCGTCACGGATCAATTCGGCCTCAAGAGCTGTTTTATCGTAGGTGTCTTTAGAAACAAAAGCAGTGGTCATTACATTAATCAATCAAGTATAGGCGAATCATACTTGACAGTATATACTAAATATGCTATGTGTCCTATAGCTAAATAGTAAAAGTTTTATTTCAATATGGCTACAAACTCCGAACTTGCAGAAATCGTTCGTCAATGGACGCCTGAGAGTTATGTCACCTACTACAATTGGCTCCATGCGGCCGAGAACCCAAATACCGTTATTACGTTTCCGGATCATTTATATCCTTTGGTTCTTGCCCTGTGTGATACACGAATTCAGAAGTTGATGCTGCAAGTAGGACCAGGCTCATCCAAAAGTACAAGCATTAGTCAGGTATATCCTTCGTGGCTTTTAGGGCATGATCCTACGGCTACAATCATGACTATTTCAGGTGCAGAAGCACTTGCACAGTCCTTTGTTTCCAGCGTTATGAACGCTGTCGAGTATAACACGGCTTTTAGGCAAAGTTTCCCTAATGTAAAACCGGATAAACCCGCTGGTTGGAGTCTGGGTAGGGGTATGTTCGTAACAGGATATCTAAAATCTCAGCCCGATGCGTCATATAATGCGTTCGGCCTTAGCAGCAAAGCTCTCACAGGCCAGCATGCAAAAACTATTATCCTTGATGACTTGCACGATTCAGACAATAGTGCAACGATGGAGCAATGCGAAAAAGTATTTAATAAGTACACGACGCAGCTGGTAGGACGTGCTGACCCTGCGGGCGCGAGATTTATTCTGGCGGGGCGTCGTTGGAGTACCAATGACCTGTACGGAAAACTAGAAAGAGGTGGCGACTGGGTAACACTTCGGCTACCCGCAGAACGCCCTAATAGCACATGGCTGTACCATGATGTTTATGTGCCAGATTTTACCTTCGATGGTAAACCTTTCGATTGCGTTTTTACGGATGGTCATTGCTTATTAGGCGACGGCACTATGTACAAGGTTCATGAAGGACGTTTACCCCCTAAAGCCGTCCTAGATAAAACCAAAATGCCGATGTCTCATATTCGTTGGCCTTACGGTAAAGATCCCAAAGGCCAAGGTTTTTTCTGGCCCGCATCGGAGCCCAAAAGGCGCGAATATTTTACAAGCAAGCTACTGAACCCGCTCGCTACACGAGCCGTCTACCAGTGCGACCCCAGAGCGTCCGAAGTTTCGATCTTCACACGCGAGGATTTTACAACTTTATTTGAAGCTCCTGAAGATCTGGCGGAAGGGCCTAATAACTCCCTAGACGTTCGCATGATGTGCAAAGAAGCTTCAGTGATAGTCCAAGCTTGGGATACGGCGTTTTCAGCTTCTTCTTCGTCCGATTACACTGTGTGCGTAACCGCTCTTTTGCTTTATAGTGACAGTTACCGAAACGGCGAAGACCCGGCAGTTTTCGGACCTTGTGAACCCTATTACATTGTTCGTATTCTAGACATCAAACGACAAAAACTAAATTTTGCCGAAGTTACGCGTGAGATCAAAAGCGAGTACCTTAAATGGGGTGCTCATGCTGTTGTCATTGAGAATAAAGCGTACGCGGTCGGTGCCATTGAACTTCTTCGAAATAGCGGCATCCCGATTGAGGCCGTCACCCCAGATGCGAGCAAGCGCATCCGTGCTATTGAAGGTTTGGGAGCGGGTTCGGCACAAGGGTGGTTCCGTCAGAAACGCGTAGAATTACCTCATGAAGCTGAATGGCTAGAACCGTTTATCGAAGAAATGTGCGCCTTTTCTGGTGAAGTTGGCGGCAGAGATGACCAAGTTGACGCTGTCATCCATCTAGTTCGTTACGCTATTACCTCGGGTTCAGGCGGCGCTTTGCCGAGTGGTTGGAGTACACCTGAAGAAGTCAATGCTCGTATGAGCCCCGAAAATGCTTTAGGAGTGGCACTATCCGAAAATGTCATCAATCCTTTTGGTGATATGTGCATGCATTGCGCTTTCTTCGATACTCCAACAAGTTTCTGCAACAAACACAGGCAACCCACTGTAGCTATAGGCACTTGCCCGGATCATCGTGTATCCTCTGAAACCCCCAAGGGTGATGTGTACCCTAACCTTGCTGGACTGAGAATCTTTTAATGCCTGAAGAAAAAATTAAAAAGACCCGCACTCGCAAAGCTAAGCCAGCGGTTAATGTCGAAATTTACAAACCTTTTGACACTAGCGGTATAATCTTACCTGACGAAGAAGCCCTTGTAGACCAAACCGTCGATATTACAAATATTGAGAGCTACAATCCCAACGAAGGTGAGGCGGACTGGGGTGGCTATATACCCTCGCTAGAAACCCTAGGGCTAGGCCCTGTGGCTCTTCAGTCTCGGGATGCTAAGTCCTACGCGGATATTTTCATGAAGGGTCTAGAACACGGTGAAACAGCCGCAGGCTTCGCTGATTCTTTGGCTAAGGCTAATTCACGGGTATCTGGTGCTCCTGATCTTCAGCCGTATGGCAAGATCAGCCTTATGCCTCAGACCTATACCGATGGTATTCTACAGTGGTCTGGCATTCAGCCCGAAATGCTGCTTAAGATCGCGACGGATCATCTGGTTGTTAAGGCAGTCGTGCAGCAGCGTATTGCGGACGTTCTACGATACGCAAACTATGCTACCCATCCGTGGAAACCGGGTTGGAAAATTGAAATGCGCGAAGGTGCCGATAGCCCAACAGACCAAGATAAGCAAGAAATAAAGGATATGGCGCAATTCATTATGAATTGCGCTGATGGGATACGCGATGCGCGCGAGCGTGACGCAAGGCATTATAGGCCATTCCGGAACTTCTTGGCGGCTGTTGTACGTGACCGTATGCGATACGATTTTGTGTCTGTTTGGACGGATACAGATTCCTCGGGTAAAGTGCGTGGGTTCAAGGCCATGCCTGCGGATCGTATTCGTTATACAGTGCGTGAAGGTTTCCGAGGTGACCCAAATATCTTCGCCGTAGCACTGGATGACGGCGGCCGAGTTATGCAGGCGTTTAGCCGTCGCGAACTCTTTACTGTCGTGTACAACGAGCGTACCGATGTTGATGTCATGGGTTATGGGTATTCCGAAACCGAAATGACATGGCGTATCATACAAGCGTTCACCGATGCGTTTGAAATGAATTCGGACGTGTTCAACAAGAACGCTATCCCTAATGGTATTCTGAAAGCTACAGGGTACAACAATAAGCAGTTGGACGTTCTATCGCAGATCTGGTCCAATTTGAAGCGGGGTACCAGTAAGCAATGGGCGCTCCCTGCAATGGGTGTCCCGAAAGACGGTGACCTTGATATCCTTGATTTGTCTCGCATGAAAGACAATGACGGGTACTACGAAAACTTCATGAACATGCTGGCGGGTATCTACTGCGCTATTACCGCTTTCCCCGTTGATAGGCTTGGTTACAATACGTCAGGTAAGGGTCCCGATAATAAGCCTGAAAAAGACACGACTTCGGGAACTATCGTTGATATTGCTGATCCGGGCTTAGCACCGCTTCTTAGTTACATTGAAGACTTTATCAACGAATATATTGTCCGGACTCGTAACCCCAAACTGCAATTCCGTTTCCAAGGCAAGAATCCTAAAGAGGATGCACGCGCGTATGAAGCGAAGATGCAGGCAGCAACCTATGGGGAACGCCGCGCATTGTCTGATCTTCCCCCGCTTGAAACCTTGGTAAAAGATAAAGAACACAAAGAATTAGCTGTGTTAATGGCGGCTTGCCCAAGTGATGCAAATATGGCTCCTGTTTGGCAGCAGATGGTAGCAACGTTTATGGCCTCTAAATTGGCCCCCGAAGAACCTGCGGGGGGTGTGACAGTTGCGAAGAAACCGCCCGGCGCTAGGATGAACGAGAAAAAAGATCCCGCTAAGTCCGAAGCCCACGGAGGGACAAGTGGTGTACGACGCGATAGCAAGGCAGAAACAAAGAAATCTTTGCAAACTCTTTATATTTGCCGTCCTATAGATAACGCGGACGACATTATTGAATGGGCCGAGGGACAAGGTATACGAAATATCATAACGGCTAACGATTTACATGTTACTCTGATATATTGTAAAGAACCTGTTGATTGGGAAGCTATGGGTACGGCACCAGATGAAGTGAATGTTAAAGCGTCGAATGATAGGTCCATTTCTTTTCTTGGGGACAAAGGGGCGTATGTTTTAAAATTTAAAAGTAACGACCTAACAAAACGTTGGCATGAGTTGATGAGTCGTGGTTGCCTTAGTGATTATCCGTTTTATACGGCCCATATTACTATTAGCTATCAACCCGGAGAACAGCAAGATTTGTCTTTTGTGACACCGTATACAGGCGCTATTCTTCTAGGCCCTGAAATCTTTAACCCGATAGACGAAGAATGGTATCCATATACAAAAGGCGCATTGGCTTCATTTGGCCGAACACCTGGACACGTCATCCCCGATGACGTGTCCGATGAAGAGGAAGATGACTTAGGGCTTGCTCAGGAGGCCGAGAATAATATCTTTGTTGGTAACGGGTCTCCAAATATGAACAAAGGGACTTGACAAGCCGTTCCTGATTTGCTATAAGAGGAATGCTTAGCGGTAGAACTTAAGCACGTAGTAGACGATTAGCTTGCTGGACCAAATGTTTACCCAGAGTGATCGTCAGAACCCCGATAGGACCCACCCTATCGGGGTTTCCTATTTTAGAGGGTGATTACCGGGGTCTGTCACATGGTAATCTTAAATAGCAGCCACCAAAGGACAGCTAGGGGTGGCATAAGACGGCGGATAACCGACCTACTTAACCTCTATAAGGCTCAAATGAGAGCGGGCGGTGTCGTACGACACCTGAGAGCCCCGGTTCGAAAGGACTGGGGTTTTCTTTTGTAATCTTCGTAAGACATATTTGCCTGATATGTCTTACAGACTTGACAAACTTCTCGTTTTAAAGTAAGAATGATACATCAGCAATTAGAGACTTAAACATGGCTTTTCGCACTGATTACATGGGCGCTGTCCCACATATTTTGTTACACCCTTACAATCAATATCGCAATGGTGAGATTAGACAAGGTGCTCCCGCTAAAATGCTTCGCGAGAAGGGTTTAGCTGTTACGCGCATTGACCCAAAGGAAGTGTCCCCGGCTAATCTGCAATCGCTCAATCCCGATGTCATCGTAATCCCTTCGGTCTTTACAGACGAACGGTTGAATATGATGGCCCGCTACGCGAAGAACTCGCCCGAATCCTTCATCGTTTACGATATTGAAGACGTGCTTTGGGAAATCCCTGCCCATAATCCATCCTATCATACTATCCCCCGAGACATTAAGAAGCGCCTTGCAAAGGCTATGAGTATTGCGCATCGGGTTACAGTGACAACCCAGGTTCTAGCTGATCTTATTGCTAAAGATTTTCGTATCGCGAAGAACAAGATCAAAGTTATACCCAACTGCATTTCTAAATCGTTCCTGAACGCTTGCCAGTCGGTTACGAAAGCCCCGACTGATGGCAAGATGCGCGTGGGTTGGGCGGGCGGAAGTTCACACCAGAAAGATCTCAATCTACTTACGGACGTGGTCAAGGCAACAGCTGATAAGTATCAGTGGGTCTTCATGGGTTTCTACCCCGAAGGTACAGAAGACCTCGTCGAGTTCCACCAAGCCGTGGATTTGGCTGATTACCCACGTGCTCTCGCTCAACTCCAACTTGACGTTGCAGTTGCACCGTTGGAAGACATCAAATTCAACAGCGGTAAGTCAGACCTGCGTATCCTTGAATTCGCGGCGTGCGGCTATGCCGTTGCTGCTTCAGACGTTCCGGCTTTTAAAAATTGTCCTGCTATTAGTATGGTTGATAATAGCGTGGCAAATTGGATTATAGCTTTAGAACATTTCGAAGACCCTATGCTCCGTCATGAATCCGCAGAAATATTGCATTCGTGGCTAAAAGACTTTCGCATGCAGGACAGTGACGATATTATCCAAACCATTATCGATGGTTGGAT
>Ga0116227_10005975_pt1 | contig 25089 bp, 16 predicted proteins | sample S1TSphgellanicum_FD_89693 | JGI IMG/M metagenome (GOLD analysis project Ga0116227, IMG submission 89693) | Host-associated microbial communities from peat moss isolated from Minnesota, USA - S1T2_Fb - Sphagnum magellanicum MG | ecosystem: Host-associated > Plants > Peat moss > Unclassified... | reverse complement strand
TTTTTTTATTGTGTGTTTTGTTTTTTGTTTTGTTTGATATAAAAAAAATAAATTTTTATAGTATAATAAATGTGTTTTTTTTTTTTTGGGGGGGGGGGGGGTGGGTGTTTGGTTTGGATTGGCCAATTTTTGGGTATCAAATTTTTTATTAAAAAAACACCCTGGACTCTGGAGGGTGACTTAAGCAATGAATTTCGAGAGGACAAAAGGAGGGGCCAAATAGGAAATATTGGGAATCTCGACTTGGCTGGAGAAATGGTCTTGGGATCTGAGTTAGGTCAAGAGGGGAGGGAGACAACGAAGGGTGTCATTGCGCAGCGATGGCGACGAGCTTGCACACTATTTGCAGCGTCTCCTCGTACACGTAAAAGAAACGCGAGAGATGGCGGGGAACAAGTCCGTGGGGAGGAGTAATGGGGAGGAGTCAGTGTCAGGAGAAGGAGACCTCATGTCCATGGGAAGCGGAGAACTGGAAAGCTTGTCAAGGAAAGCACAGAAAGCTCTGGCTCTGAAGAAACGGCACATGTTTTGGGAGACGCAGCCGGTCGGACAGTACAACAATCATGATGGGGAGAAAGGAGGAGGAGGGGAAAAAGAGCAAGCGGATGGACCTATTGAAGCACCACAGCCGCTTTCGGATGTCAGACAGGAGCCTTACAACCTGCCAAGCAACTTCGAATGGTGCACTTGCGATATAACTGACGAGAAAGTGATGAAAGAAGTGTACACCTTGCTGACTAACAACTATGTGGAAGACGATGACAACATGTTCCGCTTCGACTACTCGGTCGAGTTCCTTAGGTGGGCTCTCAATCCCCCTGGTTACTTCCCTGATTGGCATATAGGTGTGCGTGCAAAGGAGTCCAAGAGATTGGTAGCATTTATCACTGGGGTTCCTGCGCACATCAGGGCACATGAAAAAATCGTCTTGATGGCGGAGATCAACTTCTTGTGTGTTCACAAGAAGCTGCGGTCCATGAGACTGGCGCCCGTGATGATCAAGGAGGTCACACGGCGGGTGCACTTGCGGAATATCTGGCAAGGAGCGTATACGGCAGGGGTTGTTCTCCCCACCCCAATTGCTACTTGTCAGTATTGGCATAGGTCTCTGAACCCTAAGAAGCTCATCGATGTGGGGTTTTCAAGGCTTGTTCCTCGCATGACCATGAGCCGGACCATCAAGCTTTATCGGCTTCCTAATGAGACAGTCACACCAGGTTTTAGGGTTATGGAGAGACGGGATGTGCAGGCTGTCACACGGCTTCTACAGGGCTATTTTTCACAGTTTACAGTTGCACCGCATCTTGTAGATGACGACGTTGAGTATCTGCTTCTTCCCATCGAGAATGTGGTAAATAGCTATGTGGTTGACAACCCCAATTCACATGAAATTACCGACTTTTGCAGCTTCTACACTCTTCCATCCACGATCATTGGTAACGAGAATTATTCTCTGCTCAAAGCTGCCTATTCATACTACAATGTTGCCACTGTGACTCCACTTCTGCAGCTCATGAATGACACACTCATCATGGCAAAATTGAAGGATTATGATGTTTTCAATGCCTTGGACATCATGCAGAATGAGTCTTTCCTCAAGGAACTGAAATTTGGTCCTGGTGACGGCCATCTTCACTACTATCTCTATAACTACCGCCTCAAAGCTCCCCTAAGACCTGCAGAATTAGGGCTTGTTCTTCTATAGCTTGTCCTCCTTCATATGCTCGTTCCTCCAAAGCTTCTTTTGTTTAGGGTTTAAACTGCAGACCTGCCACAAAGCAGTTTTTCATCCTTGTGGCTTTTCTGGTACACATGATGGCAAATAGAAGTCCATATTGGACAAGTGCACTCAGTGTTTTGGTAGATTGCAAACACATGGAGAGCAAGGCAGTCGATGAATACACCTTGCTCTGGCAGTCATCATTTCTCCAGGTTTCTTTGAGCATCGGATTTCAATATAAGCATTTTCTAAATGCATATACACAGAGCTTCAAAATCCCAGATTTCTTGTGCAGGTCTGATTTCTATGAAAAGGGTTCAATTTCTGTGATATTCTGGTTGTAGGATAACAATTCTGAAACTCTTGGCAAAGGACACCATCTTTTCAGCTGGTATCATCTCATAATAGGACAGTAGACACCATTCTCTGTCATGCATTAGACTCACATCCTGTGTAGTCATTGTAGACTTCAAAGCGCCTGAATGTGAAGATTCCTGTCACAGAGGCAAGCTTTTCGAAAATGTGTTCTTTTATGTTAAAATGAAAAATTATCCTCCTGTTCCATGTTGAAGTCCTGTTGGTTCTCCTGAATGCATGAAATTTGTGATGTCAGGAAGTACCTGAGTAGAGGTTTTCAATGCTGAGAAGTATTTGAGATGTTTCATAGTTCCTTGATTGAGTGACTTTATCCCATGCTCTTAAGTTCTTGCTCCTGAAACCCACATTCTTTTTTCTCTCTTTTCTTCCTCCTTTCTTTTCTGGGCTTTTTTCCATTTCTTGTCTCTTTCTCTCTCTTTGTCTCTGTTTTTGTGTTCCTCTCTTGCCCTTGGTTTTTGAAGCTTCTCCTTTGCTTTTAGGTTTTGTTTGAGCTCAGGGCTTCTCTGTTTCTTGTAGGGTTTGTTTGAGCAAGCCCCCTTGGCCCACTTCAGGGTCCCTCTACTTAGTCCAATCAACAGTACTACTTTTGATTGGCTTCTGTGGTTGCATTTAAATAGTCTCTCATTTTATACTGTCCAATTTGTCATGTTTATGGGTGAGGATGGAGAATGATTATCACTGTATGTTGGATGTGGTAAACATTGGCAAAGTCCCAAATAGGAGGTCTGGATGCTGATACTCTAACTACCTTCCTTCGAGAGACATGCATAAGTGCAAGTTAGGATCAGAGATTTGGGAGTTGACAAGGTCCTGCTAAGATGGATCCTCCAAAAGAGGATGCTGGTTCAGTTGAATGGACAGATTATATGGACATCCTGCAGACAGAGAATACTTCAATATTTAAAAGCCTTTTTTTTATTGGGGAAAATCTGCCCAAAAGTGAAATTCAAAATTGAAGTGATTTTTGATTGCCAAACTGAGAAAATATATATAGTAAAAATCTTCAGATTTTTATATTTTTTTTTCATTAGGGTAAACCAGCCTGTCTGTACACATAGTGGCTCAGAGGTCGCTGAAATTCAGGGGTTGGGTAGCCTGAATTTGATGTCAAAATGAAAATTATAGCCCTAATATGGGCACACCCATTGCAATGTACAGCATTTAAAAATATTAAAATCTGAGTGAAGAGAGTAAACCAGCCCATCTCCAAACAAAACCCATAACCAAACACCCTATATGTGTTCACTAAGTGCCCTATTATTGTATGCTTGCCATGACTTTTTGTGTTCAGACATTTGGCTTCATACATCCGGAGAATGAGCTTTTGTGTTTGTTTATGGGTTTGAGCACTAACTTGTGTTTTTTATTAATGGTTGGTTATGGGTTGTCAACTAGCATGCTTTGGTGCACATAAGTGGTCATAAAGTGTGTAAATTCATTGGGGGCTAGGGGTTTGGCATTTGGTTATGAGAGGGCTATTGTATGATTTTAGGGTTTAGGGTGTTCAATAGCACACAATTCAAAACATTTATACCTTGTTGTAGCAACCCTAACACAATAGTATCTTTAAACCCCCCAAGCAAAGGAAAGTATTGTTAACCTCAAAAGGAGCACACCTTGCCACCCCCCACCAAATTAATACAATTTGGGTTCCTTCCAAAAAAGGAGTAGAATCTCAAACATACCAAGGTCAAGCTCTCCTTCTTTCATTCTAGAGAAATGAGTTCATCAAGTTCAAATGTTTTGGGATGTCATTTCTAGCAAGTATTGTAAAGGAAAACTTGCAAGGTTTTTAAGAAATCCTCATTCCTAGTGTAGAGTGTTTGGGAAATAGACTAGTAAATCAAATTCCCAAAGTAGAACAAGAGGTAGATCAAAGTCTTACAAGGGTAGAAGGATCATTAGCAGAGTTTGTATGATTTTGAAGGATGAAGCAAAGCATCAAAGTGAGGTGGTGAAGCATGAACAAACTACATATTAGCAAATTGAGGGTGTGATTGTAGAGTAAATTGTAGATCAGCAAATTGAAGGTTTGAATGTAGAACAAATTGTAAACCAACAACAAATAAAGGGGAAATTTGTGCTAGAGGATGAAAAACAAGTTTTAGGGTTGTGGTGTGTAGCTCAAACAAGTTGTGTAAACTATAAAGGGTTTGCAAAACAAGGATTGGATCTAGATCAAAAAAATGGGAAGATCATAAAATAGACGTTATAGCTCAAAAAGTAGATGTAGAGGACAAAAAATAAAGAAATTAGAACATAAATACAAAGCCAGATATAAAATTTGAAATAGATCACAAGGTCATTGATAGGATTTACAAAAAAACAGTTTGAGAAGTTCTTGTATTACCGTTGGTTACAAAAGTCCATTCGAGCAAATTTCAAAAATCCAAGACCAAAATAGCCAAAATATTAGATAACTTGGGTCAATCACACATATTGATTCATTCCTATAGCTTGCACAGCCACAATTGACATCAATTTAGTGTGGGAAGATTTTTCAAACTTCTAAGATTTTATCAACAAGAACAACGAACTAACATCATATGCTATTGAATCTTATCCTAACTTGACAGATTTTTTATGGTCTTGGGTTGATTAAAGGAAGGATAAAGGCATACCCCCTATTGGGCAAGGAACACATAGGCCCTATTTGTTATAGGCTTGGGCCAAGAAGATCTAGTGGAATGTGAAGACACATAACACCAAAACATTTATCCCTTGTAGGCAATGATCAACAATGTTGGACAAGGAGAATGTGCCCCCAAAACTTGGACCACCCAACATGAATTAACTTACACCAACACCATTGCCCAGCTCCACTAGCCTACACTAGCAACATTGCCCAACCCCAACTAGCCTACATCAAACACAATGCAAAAACCCAATCAACCTATAGTAATAACACAATAGAAATCCAATCAACTAGTAGCACTAACACAACAAAAACTCAACCAACCTTCATCATCCCAGCACCACATATCCTGTGTGAGGCAAAATTCCCAAGCAGCCAAGAGAGGAACATGGACAAACCAATCTTTGGAAAAAACAATGGATGTTGTTGAACAAAGGACCCACTCATTATGGAAGGCAAGTTGCCATTGGTGTATACCTTTCATTTCCCTCTTTGATCACCTAAATGGTAAAACCAGATCAAGGAAAATGGGGCCAGTAGGTGTACTATCAAAGTAAGAGGATGCAATAGTAATCACATGGACCTTAGCAATGCAGGAATGTGGGTTTAATGTAACCTTACAATAGCTTAAGTTGAAGGTTGTAGAAATCACCCAAACAAGACCAACACCATTCAAAAATGGTGTTCCAAATGACTCATGGTGGCATTGGTTCCAAAATAAACATCCCAACCTAACCATTAGACAAGCTAAGGGGTTAGATGCAAGCAGAGCATAAGGACTAACTGCAAACTCTTGCAATTCTTTCTATAACTTCTTGTAAAACATGTATTAGCAACAGAATTATAGACCATAACATATGTGGAACATAGATGAAATTAGGACTCAAGCGGGCAAGCAGACTAGAGTTAAGGTTCTGGTTTAAAAAGGGTCACACATAATATACAACACTATCTCGAAGTCCTACAAATGGCTGACTGTGAATTGTGTACTGAATGTTGCAGGAATAGTTTTACCAGATTTTACATTTTCTTAAGATAGAGGATGTGTGATGACTACATCAAACAATGCAAAGCGAGAACTTGTATGGCAATGGATGGATGACGGATGACGACTTTCCTATTCAAAAAATTCCTTTCACTTTTCAAGAAGTTAGTTCCTAATGGTATTTCCCAAGCCGATCGTCATTTATTGATATTTGATACTCGATGGTCATGGGTCACATGTCACATTAAAAGCCATGGAGCAAGCAATGGATTTTGGGTTAGACACGATAACTTTGCCTTCACACACCTCACATGCCTTCTAGCCCTTAAACATCTCTTGTTCCAATTGAGTAATTTGTCATTTTAACTAATGGACATGTACATTTTAACTAAAATTGACCAAAATTGACCAAGGGTTTGAATGACACATGTATTGTTTGACTAATCAATTTGATTATAATGGTTAATTTGACTAGATTCATATAGTCAAGTTGTACAACTATAGTCAAAATGACCAATGGTCTTTAATCAAGTTCAACATTTAATTAAGATGGCCAATGACTTTTAATCAAAATGACCAATGGTTTCTAGTCAAGTGAAACATTTATTCAAGATGACCAATGATTTTTAATCATTTAATGTGACATGGTTTACTACCTTATGTATTTACCTCTTACTTATTCACCCACCTATTTACCTAATTAATTACTTACCTACATATTACCACCCATCCACCTATCTATTATTTATCTACTCAACTACCTATCTACTTATATTTTTTCACCTACCTACTTACTTACCCACCTACATGCATATTACCTACATCATACTTATCCACCCACTTACCTACTTAAATTTAATCATTAGATGTAACCATTAGGTGTAGCCATTAAATTTAACCATTATGTTTAACCATTAAATTTAACCACTAAGTTTACCCAGAATTTAATCAAATTTTAACAATTAGATTTAATTTAAATTTAACCATTAGGTTTAGCCACTATGCTTAACCACTATATTTAGCATTAGGTTTAACTTCAATTAAACCATTAAATTTGGCCATTAGGTATAACCATTATGTATAACCTAAATTTAGCCACAATATTAAACCATTAAATTTAATTTAATTTTAGCCATTATGTTTAACCATTAGGTTTAATATATCTTTAATTATTATGTTTAGCCATTAGATTAAACCATTAGGTTTAACCTATGTTTACCCAAGGTTTAGTCATTATGCTTACCCATTGGATTTGATAATTAGGATTAGCCTAAGTTTGGCCATTATGTTTAGTTAAAGTTTAGTCACTATGTTTAATGATTAATTTTAATCATTAGGTTTAGCCATTATGTTTAGCCAAGGTTTAATCATTCGTTTTAGCCATTAGGTTTAACCAAAGTTTAGCCATTATGTTTAACCAATGTTTTGTCATTATGCGTAATCATTAGATTTAGCCATTAGGTTTAACCAAAGTTTAACCATGAAGTTTAACCATTAGGTTTATCAACTAGATTTAACCATGATGTTTAGCCAAAGTTGAATCATTATGTTTAACTATTAAATTTAGTCATTAAATTTATCAATTAGGTTTGGCCATTATGTTTAATCAATGTTTAACCACTAGGTTTAGCCAAAGTTTAACCATGAAGTTTAATCATTAGGCTTAGAAATTAGGTTTAAACATTATGTTTAACCATTAGATTAATCACTAGGTTTACCCAATGTTTATGCATTAAATTTAGCCACTACATTACGCTAGTAAGTTTAACCATTTGATTTAACCATCATATTTATCGATTAGTTATCACTTACATTTAGTCACTATGTTTAATGATGTGAAATAAACATGTGAAATGAAAACTTGACAAAAGTTGAACACCTTTGATGGTGTAGCCCATTAGTAAGGATCGGTTTATCATTGTGCAAGTTTGGGGTTCAATTCCTAATACTTTTAACTTATATACATGCTTGAAGGGTTAAGGTAGGTAGGTTTAGTTAAGTTAGGTTAAGTTATGAAAGTTAAATAGACTAAACTAAATTAGGTAGGTTAGGTTAAATAGGTTAAATTAGGCTACCACCTACCTATTTGCCTTTTTACAACCTACCTACCTACCTAAACATATCTACACAAAAAATAATAATAATAATCCAAAAAACAATTAGGTATAAATTTGATTACTCAAATGGTCCATTATCCAATACTCAAAATGACCAATCAAAATGATTAGTCAAATAGTTCAATAATTTACTAGTCAAAGAGACTACCCCCTAGTCATGCGAAACATGGCTAAAACGATTTATCCAAATTGACGAGATGATTTTTTTGACACTTATCCAAATGGGGTCCTTTTTTACTAGATTCTTTAGTCAAAATAACATATTTTTATAATAGTGGCCATATAGGTTTCCCATTTTCAATTAAGTTGCAATTATAGTACAACTCATCGATTTTTTGACATGACATTTTATTTATTAATTGTTGATATTTCCGTGTTCAAGTTATAATGTAATTGTATATTAGTTGTTTTTAGGCTTTAAGGTTAGGCAATGTGGTTTTGGTGGGCATAATTTTTCATAATGTGAAAGAAATAGTCAAGCTACAAAAGAAAGGTGTGGCCCCAAATCATCTATTAAATCTATTTTCTTTGCTAATGTAATAGCATTTGGATGATCTTCATCAAAACCAATTTGAAGAGGATCTTGTCTTATTTATTGCTAAGGAACAATTATGTTTCTATCATTTGTTGAAGCATATTTTTTCTAAGGATCATTTCTAAGGCAAATCCTTCATTAAATTTTCCATTGAAGTAAAAGTTTAGACATGATTTCTTTCATATAATTGTTGAGATTACCAAAAAAGGTTTGTATCCCCATCCCTTATGTCATGTAACATTTATATCTTTAGATTTTGGAATGTTAAGGGATTAACACTTTTGTTTTTATTGTGCATTTTTTGAATGACAAATGGGAGCCTTGTTATGCAACTCCTAGATCTTTTGAAATTATAGACACATCTAGAACTGCCATGGCTTTACCTTCATGACTAATTTACTAACAAAACACAAGTTTAATGTTTGATAGTGTTCTTGTATATGGACCAAAGATGAAAGGAATAATCTTTCAACCATGATTTTTGTATTAACCTCTAGTGTGTCTTATGAAGTTTTTGGATTACCAACACCTTGTATAAAGGTTTGTTGGGTCACACAATGTTCAAGTGAAAGCATAATCAATTAGACTTTGAAAGTAATCTTTGATATTATGTTCATAGTTTTACATCTAAATGCCAAAAAGTAACTTAGTGAAAACCTTTTAAATCATTCTCAAACCATCATGGCACTAAATATTGAAATTATAATATGTTTTATACAAAGTTTGAAAATTTTTAATGTACTAAAGTAGGTTAAAAATATTTTAAAAATTAACTAATGAAATTGTGTTCAAAAATATTTTTATATTAAAAGATTAATATATTATTACTTTTACATTGGAAGTTGACAGTGCATAAGTAAATTTTACCTCAGCATCAACCAAGAAAGTAAAAAATCCAATATTTCATCTATTTGAAGCTTATTTTGTTTGTTCAGATAATCTACAAATTTAAAGAAATTTATTTGTAAAAATTTGGGGAATATATTTAAATCTACTTTAAACATGTGATTTTCAATATCATTGGCATAAATTTAAAGAACATGTTCATATTGATCATTGAAATAAATAATATTTTAAGCTTAATATGTTAAATATTAGCTTATGGTTATGTTACATTTTTTTGACAAGGATCATGAGATGTTCAATTGATTGTGTTTTAACTCATCCAAATGTTACCAATATGCCATAGATTATTCCAAAGTATGTGTTGGCTTGACCTTAATTTCAATAAAAAAAACATAGTTAGTTTTGCAAAAAACCATCATTTGGACAAAGAAAAGTGATAAGGGATGGCAAGAATGGGATAAAAGCACACTACACTCACCCTTTTTGGAAGTCACAATGACAAATTTTTATGGGTGAATCAAATATTATTGCATTGTATTCAAATCTATTTGAGAAACTTGGCAAAAGTGAAATAAAAAATTGAAACCTACATTCTAATCTTTCAAACCCAATTTGTTTTTTACCAAAAGGATAAATTTTCAATCCAAGGTGGACTTTACGAAGGATGGTACATCCAATGTCACAATCCAAACTACCCAAAAAAAATTATCATTATGGATTTTTTTCTTTTAACGGTGTTGGAAATTAAGCCTATAACTTTTAAACACCACACATTGAAATACCATAGCACTTAATATGAAAAAATCAAGCAAGGAAAAGTCTCTCAGAAATTTTAAAATTTTAAATGAAAATTTCAAGTTTGTAAAATCCACTTTGATATCTAAATTGATTATTTCAAGGCCCATATTTTTAGAGATTTAAAAAAAAAGTTTAAATTATGGTGGTATGAACTTGGAAATGGAAAAAATGTGAACTTCAACACCATTTAAATGTTTTTTTGAAAAATCACTCGATTTGGACTGTAAAAATGGATTTTCATCCACCTTTTTTGGGTGAATGCATGCCTTGTGCCAAATGCTCATCTATGTCTTGCCACACAAAACTCTCACTAAGGCATGTGATATTACAAGGGTTTTTTCACACAAATTTAAGATTCTTCTAAAATCTTGTTTTGCTTCAAAAAACATCCCATTCCAAAAGACTCTTGAGTTCAAACATGTAATTAATCTTTGCTATGAAAGGCAATCATTGGCTTTGCAAGGCCATGTGCCAAGTCCTCAAATTTGTACAACAAATTAGGTTGTTGCTAATACCTTATGGCCTATGGTTTAAGAATGTGTGTTGAACCAAAGTTAAGGATATTGATTCCTTTTGAATGTGTTTGTTGTCACCATATCATTTGCATGTTAATTCCAAGCAAATTGTTTAACATTTGATTTTAATGAAACCCATAATTTTGATGGAAAGCTTCAAGTCTTTTGGCAAAACATGTAAAAACAAGTGGTAGAAATTTTAAAACTTTTCCTTTCATTCCAAAATGCCAAAGGCCACAACCATTATAAGGGTTGGGGTTAGTCATTCAATATGTTGATAGGGAATGAACACAATAGATTGCACATGAAACTAGAAAAGAAATGACATCATCAATGGTGAAAAAACAATTGAATCATTTGAACAAGATTTTTTAAATGAAAGAAAAAAATGCATAAAAGATCCATTGGTATGCTAGAAATTGCTTGAACAATAAACTTTTTATGTTAGGTTTGTAGCCTGACAAATTTTGGGGATTGTTAGCTTTCATATGAAGTTTGAAAAGGTTTTCAATATTACAAGTATATGCACAAACCTTCGACATTTTTAATTGAAAATCTTGAAATGCCTAAATTTACATCTATAAAAATTGGCTAAATGATGCCCATGTTAATGCCCATGGATCTACGAAATAATTAATAAAAATAGAAAATGACACAATGGAAAAAAATGAACAATTAATTGATAAAGTTGGGCTCTTTGAGTTGAAAGAAATGTTATAGCTTATTTTTTCAAATTTTCACATTATGTCAATTTCTTTAAAAAATTGATGGATTATGTTTAATTTACAATACACTTTTGAATATTTTTTATTGAAATTTTAGTGCAATGGAATGGTGTGGCAATGGAGATTGGCTCTTCTAAATTTTAATCCTAGGATATGATGAACCCTTAAAAGTTGTTAGGATTCATGTTAAGGTTCTTTTTTACTATTGTTGCATTGTTTTAAGATTTTTTTGCACCTTCAATTAGGGTTTTTAAGGTTTGAAATTTGGGGTTTTTAAATAAGGTTTTTTGGGGTTGAAACAAGGTTTTATTAGGGGGTTTGAAATAAAGTTTTTTAAGGTCTAATTTTTTTAAAAAATTGGGGGAATCTAAAGTAGGGTTTTATAGGGGTTTTTAAATAAGGTATTTTTGGGATTTGAAAAAAGGTATAATAAAGGGTTTTCAAAGGTGACAATAGGCCATTCAAGGTGGTAACTACAATTTTGGAAACCATAGACATGGAATCACATGATATTAACAAAAACAATTATGATCCTTGAGAGACATTTAGTGTAAATTAGGGTTTTGAAAAAGATTAATTTGTATTAATTTAGGATTTCAAAACATGTTAATCATCTTTTTTTTCTTTGAATAAAAAAATCAACTTTTAAATTTTTTGCGTAGTCCATTTTAATATGTTTGATGTTGGAATTAATATTAAAGGTTATGGAACTAAGAACTAAAATTAGCCTAACTTCAAAATAAAACAAGAATTGAAATTAAAATTTCCCCTTAATTCAAAAATTATAATTGAAATTACGTCCCATATTTTGAAAATAAAAACCCAAAACTAAAGTCTAAGTCCTTTAAAAATATTTAGGAACCCAAATCAAAAGGTCCCTTTAGAACCAAGGTATTTAATTGGTTAGGAAAAGGAGACAATGAAGGCCCAAATGTAACAACTTGGTGGTCCACCCATTTGGTTTGTGATGTACACTTTGTTTGTTTTGATTCTAGGATTCACAATATCATTTTTGGTTTTGTAAATTTTTCCCCCATCAAAACAAACCAAAGGTTGGTCATTTATAATGAGAATATGAATGTTAAACATGGGTTTCATCATTTGAAATGTGATATGTTATTGAGATGTTTATTGATGGGTTTCCAAACCTAAATTTGATCTTTTCATGCATGATGAATCTTTAATGATGCATAATTTTTCCCACACATTTAGTTAAAACTAAAATTTAGAAAAATATATGGTGCCAAAATTCAATGCAATTTTTTTTAAAAAGGTGGTTTAAATGAATGAATATTAAAATTTTAAAATAATAATAGAGTCGAAAAAATTTAACCCCCTCACAAAATACTTTAATTTCTTTTTTGACAAACATATCGAAGAAATTAAACACATTATGATCCCCCAAGACTTAAATGATAGTATTTTACAAAATAAATTAACAAATTTTTATGGAGATTAATTCTTTTAATATAATATAAACACTATTGTCATTTATTGCATGTTACCAACATTAAGACATAATAAGCCCCAACAACTCCTTATAAATAGTGTTATTAACTTGAACACCTTACATGAAACAATATAAGTTATAATAGTAATCATAATTGAAATATTTTTATCTCCATCTTTGATATATGCAAAAAGAATAACTTTTAGCCCAGGTGAAGTTATTTGATTGACTTCAAAGGCTTTTTCAATTACATTATGCATTTGGTTGGGCCTCCCAACCCTTTAGCCTTTGGTTTGTCACATTGCATTTGTGGCCAACTTCTGAACACCATGGGGATCCACCTTCTTTGTTATGTTCATGGTGGGGAAAGGATGGCTTCCCATGATTCTATGCATGATGCCTTTGCATCTATTGCAAGGGATGTAAGATTTCACATTTTATGTGAGTAGACCGACGTTCTTCTACCGCCTATTTTTTAATTTTCACATCGACAAGTCAACATTGTGGTTTTGTTGGATGGTTTCCAGACATTGGCTAACATCATCATTGTTTACCCATTTGAATAGATTTGGTTTCGTGGACAACTTTATCTCGTGGGGTTACTAATACAATTGTAATTCAAACTAAGGGATGGGCTTTTATCACGATCAATACTCATCAGACTAGTTTATCCCTTTAACCATAGAGGTCTTTGGGTGTTTGCATTAGCAAGTTGATAATGTTTTCATCAGTGTGCCAACAAGGCATGGATCGCAAAAGGGTTTGGAAGCCTTCCTCTTTCAATTTTGTGTTCATTTTATAGGCAAAAGGTGTTGGTGGCACTACAACAAGTGTAAACAATTTTTATTTCAAGGAATGTTGTTACTATAAGTGAAGATTTTTCTATGTTAAATGTTTTGTTAAGTATTCCTCTCTTCTCCTTATTTGATATGCTCCTTGTAACTTGGGGTTGGAAGGGGGAGGAGGGTTGAATACTTGACTTGTTCATTTCCCCCCTTGCAATCCACTTTTGATGGTGGTTTTTTCTTTTGTGCTTGGACTTCGGTGCTTCCATCTTGTACCTTTTTCCACCCTTTTTTGGGTGTTTTGTTTTATTGACATTTGGCAAGTTTTCATCACATTTTAACACTTCATTCACCTCTATAAAGGCATGGAAGTTTTTAAAAGTGTAAAAATATTAAATTTATGGTGTGATAATAAATGAAAATGAACAATTTTATCATTTAATTTTTTTTCAAATTTTAAAAACAATTAGGGTGTGTTATTGATATTTTTTGGAAAACCTTCAATGAGTCAAAATTTATGAAGGTGTGTGAATAAATGAAAATGAATAATCTTATCATTGAAAATTCAAAGTCAAATTTTCTAAAAAGATTAAGGTGTGTTCTTGATACTTTTTGGAAAGCCTTCAATGAATTAAGATTTATGGAGGTGATTTTCTAATTTTTAGACATATGTGCACCAAAATAAATTTAAGTAAAAAACTAACCCATGTTATCAAGGGTTCAAATTAACTTCCTTATTCCACTTTATCTTGAAGTCAAATCTTTAGAAATTGAAAATATTTATTCTTAAAAGTAAAGATACTTCAAACCACTTAACCCTGTTGACACATCACTGGCCGAATCATTTTTTGAGTTATTTTAATCTGCATGTGTGAATGGGATAAGTTAGGGTTAGATTTTGTCCTTTTACCACCTTGGTGTGAATCCAGCTTACGAGGCTTCACCCAAAACAGTGAAAGTACTAGGTAATTAAGTGCCGGTTCACCTTGGCCGATTTCACCATGAAAGTTATTTAACCATAAAGATGAACTTTTGAAACTTAAAAAATCGGCAAATCTCAGGCGTTAGATGGTGTACGATCTGAGACAGCCGTCCAACAGATCGGACGGACACAGGTCTCGGTTGCTGACGCCGAAGCATACGGCGGCCGTCCGTCGCCGTCAGATCTCAAATTGACCGCAACTTTGCCTCTTATATTTAAAACTTACCCAGCGACATAAGTTAAATCCATTAACTTACTATTTACCGACCGTTGGCCGTTCATACAACGCCGAAATCTACATCCGACAAAACCATATCCGGAACTCAAACCAGGTTTTAAAGCTTAACCACGGTTATTTGGGACACAGAAAACGCGCGGGAAATTTATCTTCAATCCCACGAATACGAAGCCAGCACCTTGGATGAGATGAGGTCCTTAAATGAGCCACGTGGACGGGGATGCACTCTGATTGACATCTCAAGATGTGGGGGGCATATGACATAAGTTAACGGCAGTGATTTTTTTAAGGAATTTTTATGTAGCCTACAAGTGGCCATCATCCTTAGGAAGATTTCGCCAAATTTGGCTATAACCAGATACGAAGTGAAAACTTTCTTTATCAACCTTCTATATTTATGGCTACACACTGAAAACCAAATACAGAAGAAATCTGGTGTCCTTTTTCCCCCTCATTTCTGGAGATTGAAACCCACCAAAATCACTTACTTTTGATTTTTTAGTTTTGAATTTCTCTTTTTGGCGAAATTTCACCAGCCAAAAAAAAAGGCTAATCAATGGCGATGATGGACATACACTTTTAATCTTTGACCCTATCACCGGATCTTTGGACAGATGTTGATGAGACTAGGACATTTTCCTATCGGACGGCTGGATTCGGTAGGTCGTCTGGCCACTGGCAAGTCATTCCAAGACCGGATGTTGTAGAATAGGTGCTTGGCGAATGAGATGTGGAATGAGGTCCCGAAATGAGATGTTCTGGCAGACGTGGTGGGAACGGCAAGACGTACCACCGGATTTAAATGCGGGCCCGAAATTAACGGAGGATGTGGGGTTAAGGGTTTCATCGGACGGCTGTTATTGGCAAAGGGCGTTGAGGTCTCCCCTTTGATCCTGGGTCGTCACTCTGCCTCCGCTGTCTGGTATTGTCGAGTTCCCCTTGTTCGTGGCGAATGACCACGAAGCGAGCCCCCCTCTAACGCATCCTTTAGCCAGTTCATACATTGTTCTTGCAGTCACGGTATGCCTGGAGAACCGCTCCTTGAAACCGATACCTAATTCCTGGTTATTGGGCCCAGATTTTTCCCAATTGTGGGGGTCGGCTGTCCAAATCCTAGTTAGCGGTTGTTTTAAGAAGTTTTTATCAAACTTTTGATATGCAAGACGTTTCTTTCCGATTTCTCTCATTGGAGTTCTGTCTAGCAGTGCCGGATCTGTAAAAGCTGTCCACTATAATCGGTCAGAGTTCTTTGATCACCGTGACGGTTTTCGGATGTTGAGCTGGTCCTGGTAAGCATTGCTAGTTGATTTTGGTGTCTTTCGTCTAACGGTTTTTGCAATGCCAGACAGATCCGTAACATGCGTTTGATTATTTTTTGTGTTCTGCGTGTTACGTCCTTTGAACCCCGAGTCTCCGGACTTCTCGATGGCCAATATGTCGAGCACTTGGCATTGCTCTTTTTGAGTCGATATTCCTTTGTCGAATGGAAATTCAAGATGATTTGGAGTCGTTAACTTCAGGGAGTTTGCAATTGACTTTTGGATGATCTTGTTGTGTCTGCGCATCAAGGCTGCGGGCAGAGCGGGCGAGAAATAGTTCAGTGGAATACAGGGTCAAGGAAAATTCAGCGTAGCTATGTCTGAATACGTGGACGTCTCAGCAATGGCAGCCAACGCCATGCACTCTGTGCTGAACAGCTTTTCCAAGGCACCTGCCTTGGCATCTGTCTCTCCGGGGAGCTACGCAACAGCGCCACGTCCTTTCGGCAGGCAGAAGTCCGTGCACGAGCTTCTTGGTGGCGGACGAAGTAAGGCATTAATCATTTTGTCTTTACTTTATTTAGATCTTGTATTTTTGTGTAGCCACAAAAAGCTTCGACTGGGATTATGCTTCACTCTGAAGAATGGAGCATGTCCAAGTGGTAATTTTTCCTAACTCTTGATCACATAATCCGCGCTTATGTAGCTGCTGATGTGCTATTATGGCGGGATAAGACGATCGCGGTTGCCCTGCTTGCTGGATCAACCATCTTATGGTACTTGTTGGAGCACTTGAAATACTCTTTGGTTGCGCTTATCGTCCACTCCCTCCTTGTCTTCATCGGCGTCCTCTTCCTATGGATTCATACGGCATCGGTATTGAACAGGTACTGGATTTGTCTTTCTCATTGTGTCTTCTGATCATTCAGGTCAGGATTGAGGATTCTATTTCCATATATTTTCCGAGCTCAATTTCTTCTTCGTCGCAGAAAACTGCTTAATGCCTACGAAGCATCTGTGGCCGCGTGCTGCTTCGTTCGTAGAAGAGTCAAACATTGACGCAGTCTGTTTGGGTTGGGGTTCTTCAAGTCATTCTGAAAGGACCTTTTTTTTGCGTTATCACCCAGGTCTGGGCCCCCTGTGATACAGTTGCGCCTCTCGGAGGATTTCGTCCTCAGCACAGCCAGCGTGTTCCGTACGAAGTTTAATAGATGTCTGCAATTTGCCACTGATATTGCTGTATTCAAGGATTTGAAGCTTTGTATCAAGGTATTACTTCTTCCCAATAGTGTGCCCTGGCTGTGTTATTTTATTCCCCCTAAAGTTGTATTGAATCTGAGGTTGTGTATTGTCTGTATGGCAGGTAGTTGGAGCACTGTGGATTGTTTCAAAATTGGGGTCATGGTTGCATTCCCTCACACTAGTCTGGATAGGTACTTCACATTGGTGCTTTTTGTTTGCTCTTCTGGTTATGCACAGGATTTTGCTTCAATTACAACAGTTTTTTCTTTCTTTTTTTGGTAGTGATTTCCAATACATATTTCCATACTCTTATTACAGTAGACACCTTTACATGAACCTTTCATTTCCTACCTGTTGAATCTGTTTCATCTACATGTGGAATCATGCCTGAGGATTGAATAATTCTGAATTTTTTTTGTATTCTTATTCCCTGAAATTGGTTTATGTGACTTGATTCTCCCGTAGCTTGTTGCATTTTGATATCCACTCTCCAATGAACAGTCTTATACTACTTATGGATTAGAATTCTGTAGTGAGGAGTTAGTTCTGCTTTATCTGTAACTCAAGTTTTCCTGCATGAGTCCATTGCAGGGAAGTTTCTTATGGCAGCAAGAAGTATTGATGTGATGGAGAGAATATTTGTGAATATGTTGGTTGCAAGCTGACATCTTGGTCATTGTTGAGCAGTTATTCTTGCAGCCCAAACACTCCCAGTGATCTATGATCAGTATGAGGATGTGATTGATCACTATCTGAGAATGGCTGCTGATGAGGTCCATAAGCATTACAAGACAATTGATGCCACATTCTTGAGCAAGATTCCCAAGGCCCCAGATTTGAGCGAGAAGAAGATGATGTAATCAGGTGGAATTCTGTACAGCAATTTTGGGATGTTTTGAGTGCTGATACAAGGAACTTTACCTGTAGAGACCCAATACCTGTTTCTGCAAACTTTTCTGGAGGTCTTGTCCATTTTTAAGGGCCTTATATTTCCATTTTGAAGTTTGTGATATGCAGTGAAGATCTCAGATACAAATATCAGAGAGTAGAGAATATTTTGCACCAGTTGAAACTGGCCTTTTTGTGCGAAAGGGTATGTAGTGACAACTGAACTTTTAAAGCAATGTCTGATAATCATTATTCCAGTGAAGTAATTATGCATGATTTACAAGCATGGAATGGCTTCTCTTGTACCAATAACAGGTGTCCAGGATAATGTGGAAGATCAACTTCTCCTGTGTCCTAGAACAACTAGAAGTTGCTTTCAATAATGTTATATCAATTATGCTAACATTGGACCCTTAAGTATGATGAGAATCAGAAGCACTGGCACATCCTGGCAGTGGAATCAAGGGACAATTTAATTCATGAGTATTTTATTGTTTCTGCTCCTCAGGGGGAGAGACTATGGAATGATGCAACGCTCATTTGATCCCACATTTTGAGGAATGTTGACCATGAGTTTGCATGTTTGGAACTATACGGATTATCTCCTGTTTAACTGTTGCTGGTTTGCTATTGCTTCCACAAGGGCCATTACACAATGAACGCTTGATTGATAAGGTGTCCATTTGATGCAAGTGATGACTATCTCAAGACATTAGTAGCCACTGGGAGTTGTTGGTCTTTTGCTTGTAGAATGGACAGAAAGCTTGAGTCCAATTACATCGAAGTGTGTGTCTGCAGCAAACTTTTGGGTCCCAAATGGCCAGTCTTGATTCATTGATTCGAAACCGCTGTTACTAATAATAACCCCTTTAAAAATTCTCATTATGAGGTTTGTGTCTTGGTTAGTTGGCCCCACAAATTATAAACATAGATCTTATTATCACAAATTAGCTTGACACATGTCACTTTAGTCTTTGGTCCTTGTATTGTGTGTGCTATTTGCCAAATTGAAATGGTAGTAAAAGGTATTGTTTCTGTTGTGGTCTCATGTTCACTGTAGTTGTGGCATAAGGTGGAGCAGTGATGCATCCAATGAATGGGAGAATGGGAGTTGACTGCCCACACAGTCCATGCGATATATATGCCTATCATGGTTCCAGAGATACATGTAACTTGCACAATGGAACATTGACATTTGAGGTGTGCCCACAAACATCATGGGTCTTAGGTGAAGGATCCAATTTGGTTTCTGAATTGGCCTCTGGATGACAGTGTCTTTTGTACTTTTGATGGTTTTTTCTAGTGTAGCAGAATCAAATAGCAAAGGGATGGGTTTTGATTTGGGATAATGTGGTTTTTAGTAAGCTCTTTATTGATCATGAATTGTTGAACTTAATTTCTATTAGAACTACCTAGTGTTTTGTGGATGATGTAGTTTAACATTCTCATGTCAACAATGAGGTGGACTAGGTGAAAATAAAGGCATATAGAAGAAGGCATTTAGAATTGAGAAACTTAATGAACTGTATAATGTGTTTAGTTCATTATTTGTTGAGAGACACAACGTGAAGAAGATATTAGAACTAATTGTACATCTTGTGCAAATTTTACATGGATAATAATCAATATGAACACCTTCAACTGAATGAACTTGGGACTTTAGATTTGCCACATACTAGTTACTTCATTTCTATTGTTTGTCCATGAGCTTGGGGGCTTAAGAAAACTTGTGAAGTTAGTACCAATTCTACTGTAAGGTTATGTGTTTTTGTGGTTACATCTCTACAGGAAGGTAAAACAACTCATCCATATCTCCCTCCACACTATAATGACAAAGATCACATTGAAGAATTTGAAATGTAGTGTGGTAACCCCATTTCCTCAAGAGGTATTCCAAATTCTGCAAGCTTAGCCTCAAAAGCTCTTACCAAGTCATTGTGTGCCTGCACCTCCACCATGTATACAATTTCATTTCATGACTTGAAATGCATTGTCAAAATTTGATCATGTTAGGATCAAGACATCAACATTTTAATTCAGAATCAACCCACAACAACATTCAATATTCTATTAGCATGTTTCTAGAAACAAACAATGACATGAGGTGAATTTGACATTACCTTTGTCACTTTTCCTAGGTTATATCGCAAAGACTTGATTAGGTTGTTCTTTGTTTCTAATACACTATCAATTCCTGAATTGGAATCAAGCTTCACCCCTGCCTCTCCTAATTGTGCTTCCTACAACCATTTTCCAAGGAAAGTGATTAAGCATATGCACAAGCATTGACCCAATTTTCAACACACAATTTTCAAGGAAAGGTTTTTGAACTCTTTCATGTACAACAAAATTAATTTGCATTAGTTCAGGTGACACACCTTCTTTTCAAGCTTTTCTGCCAAAACTTGAACCTTTCTCTGGAGGAGGAGATTTTGGAGGCCACATTTTTGTTGGACCTCAAATATACTACTCTCAAATTTTGCATAAAATTCATCACGCTCCAATTGTACCTAAATTTAGATTTGGTAAGAAAGGTCCAATGCAAGTTTGAGAATATAGTACATGCAGATTCTTCATTGAATTTCAACAAAAGAATTGCAATGAGTTAACTCCTTGAGAATATGATTATATACCTGGGTGCATCGTTGTTGTACAACTTGGTGATCCCATTCTAAACTTTCTAATTCTCTTGTTCGTTCTTTCAGCGAATTAGTTGTTCCTGCTAGCAATAGCTTGTCCTGCATTCAATTGCTCACAAAAGCTTTAAAAATATGACATGCAACAAATACTTTAGGAATGTTAATCTATAATGCAAACTTGTCAATGCTCAAACATGCATCTATTTTGTTTACCTTATCATAGTTTGCTAGTTGTTTTCTAAGTTCCTCGACCTCTCTGAGAGCCCTTGTTAGTGGCTCAGTGAGTCTCTTATTCTCTTGAGCAATTTCATACATCAACTTCTCATTTGCAGCCTCCTTCTTCTTCATGTCTGTCACATCCTCCTGCATCATTGTCATGCAAGATATATGGGGGCAATATAAGAAGGGTGAAAAATGAACTTGATTCTATCTACAAGCAAGTTTCCTTGTGGTTTAATGCATTATGAAATGTGAAAAAAATGGCAATGACTAAGCAATGTAGTTGCATAAATCATCCCCAGGGATTCAAAATATTTCAGGTTTCTACAATTGGAAGGAACATCAAAAATTGAATAGCATGTACCTTCAAAGTCTTGATTAGGTCAAGATTGTTGTGGGTTATGTCATTGTAGTAACACTTAATTTCTGTGAATGCCTTTTCATGCTTCTTCATCAACTCATTCACATGAACATTCTTTCGCTCCTCAATCTCATGAATTTCTTGCTTTCGTCGAAGATCACATTCTTCTCGGAGTGTTTTGATCTACAACAACATTAAATCGCTTGATCATGAAAATTAAAAACTTATTTCTAAACCAAAACTTAAGTCAAATCCTATATATAGCTTCCCTTATCACATAAAATGCTTATAACATTAGGATGGACTTTGACCTTTCGATCAGACTTCTGTTGTAACTCTTTAGCATTTAGGTCAAACTCTTGCCGCATTTTGGTGATCTCTTTTGCATGCTCCTGCAAGACAACACGAAAGCATGCTCATACATTTGATTACTCAAAGGAACTAGGTTATATGCTACATGACATCCTGAATCGAATCTCATTGATTAATTTGATAGATATAGAAATTCAGCATTTTCAATGCCAATCTAAATGCAGTGAAACAATGGTAAGGATGTACTAGCTTGAATCCTCTAATAGTGTCCTCATATGACAGTTCCATTTCTTTTAGTCTTTCTTTCAATCCTCGTTTGTCATTCCTGCATGTTGTAGCCAGAACTGCATCAGAACAGTACAACATTTTATCAGCCTTTCATTAGGGCTTGTTGGGATCATTTGAATAACATAATCTCATGAATTGCTGTAATTGAAAGGCAGAAATAACATGGAGTTAGTGTTGCTCAAGAATAGAGAACAAGTGGGACCCCCTTGAGATCAGATTAGAAAAAGAATCACATTCTGAATCATGACAGTCTCAATGTAGCTTGAATCTAATATGAAGTGCACAACATTTAGTGAAGGGAACAATACTCACACAAGCTCTGATTCCCGTTTTCCAGCAACTTCTCTTTGTAATTTTAGGGCTTGCTCATTGTCTGCCTTGATGGTGGCAATCATGTTTTGTTGCTCATAGAGCAAATGTTTCATTTTTTGATTGTACACCTACAGTTTTGCAACAATGCCATTTGAAGCCTCTGTCACTCAATGATAACCTTTTGGCAATTTACACCTACTTGGCATCATGGAGCACAATGAACAAATACACCAAATCTCTCAAGAAGAGCCTAAGAATTGAGGAGTATGAGGAAGGCATTGGCACCTTAATCTCTAGCTGATGTCGCTCTTCAAGCTCCTCCATGGCTCTATCTTTGTTACGAAACTCAGCTTGTAGTTGGGCATACTCTTTCTTCTTGATTTCCCAAAATGAGGAGAGCTTATCCTGGCATTCCCCAAAAACAACTGCATTCTATGAAATATGAAACTCCAGCTCATGAAAATGTAAGGAATAAGTTGACAAGATCATAGTGTAGCCTTGCTATATGGGAAAAAAGCAAATCAAACAATCGAGCCTAGTATTCCAAGAGTTGATGAACAATGTCATACTCTCTCAATCTGCATGGTATTGCGACCTTGCTCTTCTTTTTCCTTCAATCCTTGGAGCTCTGTTATCTTGGCCTGAAGCTCTGCTGGAGTGGGACCTGCAGGTTTTCCAACACCATCCTTCTTGCCCTTCCCTTTGCCTCCTTTCTTCTTAGGTGCCATGGCTGCTGCCAAATCACTAGGAGGCAAAGTAGCCTAAGTAACCGACTTCTTCTTACATACAGAAATAGGAATTATGATAACAGGAATGACAATTTGGTGCAAATAAACTCAGTACATGCCCACTCCTTCAAAACAACCAGGGCTGTCCCTCAATTGATTTCTTGAACAGGAAGTAATTGCTTCTTTAGGAAGAGATGGAAGGAGTGTATCCTCTATAAGAAAGAATCCAATAACAATCAAGCAAAAGACCACAATGTGAGAAATTTATAGCAGGTAAAAAAGATCTTCAAAATCAGAAGGAAGAAGACTGCATTTATCTGTCTTTTTCTCTTCTCTTAATGGGTGAAAGAGGTACCATTAAGCTCACAATCACAAAATCAAGACATTCAATACAACGAGATCAGGAGGAAAGGAACCCAAAAGGGAAAAAAAACACCCATCAGACACTTTGTATGTTTGTATGCATGACACAGAGATAGATAGAGATGCAGCAAATACTAACTTCCTCAACAATTCACAAGCTGAAAGACTAGGAACTACTTAGACCATGCCAAAGAGACCATGAACAGAGCCCAAAAAATACCCAGAAAATGGGTGTGGGGGCAGGGGGGGAAGAACCAATAATTGCAAGTTACAAAAAATTGGAAAGAAAACCAAATGTACATGGGGTGAATTTGTAACTCCTTTCCAAAGTGCAAGATTAGTAATAATAGCAAAAGTTGCAGATGCCAGAAATGAGAGTGGATTTAGGAAGAAGGAAGAGGCAGGCATAATGCTGGCAACAACAACATAACTGCTTTTTGTTGTGTCCCATGAAGCAGCTGTTGCTGTTGGCTTAATAAAGTGTACATTCTAGCAATCCCATAAGTACTGTCAAATCTCACCAACATCTCTGCTTCACCAACCTCCACATGAAAATTCAAGTTTACCTATAGGTTTGGGCAACTTAACTTATCAAAAACGTAGTCTAATTGGAGGGCACCTAAGATTGAGGATCGATCCTTCTAGAAAACAGGAGAGATCTTATGCCTACTCCTTAAGAGTGGGAGGGATCTTATGCTTATAAGTAGGAGTGGGATCCCTCCCATCTTAAAGTAAGAGTGAGATCCCTCCCACTCTTAAGGAGTAGGTGTAAGAACCCTCCACCTCCTACCTCTTGTCATCTCCATTTGTCTAGGTTCATGATAACTTTCACCTTGGGCTTTATGATGAGTAAAGCTCACAAGTGGAGGATATTCCCAAATTGTGGGGCTGGATTTGACTACCTTGTTGTCCTAGAGCCATTATTTTGAGAATGTCCCCACCTTGTGGTTTCATCCTGCACTCTAAATCTCAGGGTGCATTCACACTTGATGTTCAGTCATTGTCAAATGAAAATCTAGGTGGCATCCTTGGGTGTCACCCAATGCTAAATGGGTGATAGCTTAACATAAAATATTCATGGTAAGTAGGTGTAAGTCCTAAATGACTAGCATGGTGTTAGGGGACTCAACACTAGAGTCCCTAACACCAAGTGTGAGAATGTACCTTTAATGGCATTAGAACATTTATTGGGACCTAAAATATGCCATGGATTTTGGATTGAAAGGTTATGTTAAAGAGAGCAAAATATCTCAGTATCATCATCATATGGGTCATCCATCCTGTCAATTTCATGTTAGATGAGAAGTTTCAACCCAAAGTAGGTTTGCTATAAGTGATATTTGTATGTTATTCATCATTATTTTTAAATTTTCACATCAACCAATAAGCAAAAATTCCTAGCTACAATTCTTAAACTACATTCAATTCTATCAATGGTCGTCAATGATTTTCTTTTGGGAATACACCTTGAGGGGCCCTGGCAGTGTTTTTGTTTTTCAATTTTATCATTTTGCACCAAAAATGGCAATCAGCCACAAAAGGATTTAGCCAAATCTGACTACAAGACAAACGCAGAAGTAGAAAGTCCAGGAATCTTATTACATACTAGTTTGAACCCTATGCCTAATGCACAGATGTGTGTATTCGACGGTACATATTACAAAATGATGCTGAATGATGTTGGTGTCCATGACATCATCCTTTATTGGTTTTTGTTTAGTTTGTTTCTAAATTTGTAAGGCACACCTTGAGACATTTTTTCTCCTCCT
>Ga0116227_10005973_pt1 | contig 25094 bp, 25 predicted proteins | sample S1TSphgellanicum_FD_89693 | JGI IMG/M metagenome (GOLD analysis project Ga0116227, IMG submission 89693) | Host-associated microbial communities from peat moss isolated from Minnesota, USA - S1T2_Fb - Sphagnum magellanicum MG | ecosystem: Host-associated > Plants > Peat moss > Unclassified... | reverse complement strand
TTTTTTGTGTTTTTGTTTGAGTGAAATAAAAATTTTTTTTTGGGTTGTATTGTTTGTTACCTTTTTTTTTTTTTATGGTGCTTTGTTACCTTAAACCTCAAATTTGGTTTTTTTTTTTTTTTTTGCTTTTCGATAGTTACAAAAATAAATTAAACAATTTGAGCAAAACATAATTGAAAAAAATTCCACCATTTCACTTTTGAAATAATAAATGCCAAACCTTAATGGCAATTACAATATCGGCAAATTTCAATTATAATGTAATTTGCAAATTATGCGGCGGAACGGTGGGATGTGGACAACCATTATGATGCGGAATGTGCAGCGTAGCAGCGTCGTCGTCTTTCTTCCCGGCTCCCGCGCCCGAGAGTGCGCGTCGCGCTACAAGTAGGGGTGGGGGCAATGGCGGTGATGATGGAGGCGGTGAGGCGCAGCTCCTCGCGTGTCGATCCCAATTTCTCGGGCCTTTTTGAAGGTATCTCTTCTGTCGTGGACTGTCTACAGAGCTTTCCTTTTTGAGGGTATCTCTTCTGTCGTGGACTGTCTGCAGAGCTTCCCTTTTTTTGAGCTTGAAGTGGCTGCCAATCTTGTGCTGCGGTAAAGAAGAAGAAAGCTCCCTTTTAGTGTGTGTAGCGTCCAATAAGAGAGAGAAACAACGAGAGATATAGAGAGAGAGAGAGAGAGAGAGAGAGAGAGAGAGAGAGAGAGAGAGAAAGGTTGGAGGCGGAGAGGTCACAGATTGTTCCAAGTTAGCTTTCGAGCTTCCCTTCTGTCTTTCATTACAAGAGTTTTGCCATGAGGTCTCCTGTCATGGAAAGTGAAATGCGATCTCTTGTTATATTTTCAAACGAACCAGAGTTGTTTGGTACTTACAACAGAGTGTGCGAGAGGAGCAAGAATGGAAGCAAGTTGTAGTTAGGAAAGAGTGCGGGCAGGTTTAGAGTTTAGTGCATATGTCCGAGTGACATTATTCTGTGTATCGCAATTATCAATCTTGTGCAGTCGATGGATATGGCGGATCAGTTGACAGATTACCGCAGAATAGCAGTGAAGGGAATCACTGCGCTGGAACACGTAGGGCGCTTTACGATCCGCGTCTTTGTTCAGGTATGAGGAAACTGCAGCTCCACATCAAGTGTCAAATTTCGCTGGTTAGATCGGAATTGCAAAATACTTCTGTATCCAAAATATGTAATTGTCGATGTTTGGCACCGCATCCGGTTCAAGAATGTTGCTTCTGTACTTCCGATTTGTATGTATTTGATTTGAACAGCATAACACACCGCATGTGATAGAACCATAGAAACATCAAAGGCAGTATAAAGACAGCAGCATGTATGTCTCGCAGTGAATGCATGAATTGATTACACTAATAATAAGATGGAGTAGTTGGGAGTTTCTCTCTAGCATTTCCTTCTACAAAAAGTCTGCACTGACTCTGAATCCTCTCGCACTGAGAAGGCATTGATTGCTTCCGGGAGGGTTAGAATTTTTTTGGAATTCTATTCTTTTGACTTCTATGAAAAGGATGCACAAATAGAAGAATTTCTCTCAAGTGACTTTTCTTTTCTCACTGTATGTTGCGGATTTGGAGAAGTCATGATGATGATGATGCAGGAGCTTTGCATTGTCATTCTACAAATGCCAGTGATCTTGTAGCATAATTGTTTTTCAACAAACCTATTGTGAACAAAAGGTTTCCATGAGAGAACTAAGAGCAGCTCTACCCATGCTCAGTGTGCAGCCCTGAAACAATATTTCTCACATCCAAGATTAGTTACTTACTTTTTTCCAACATTACCCATAAAACTGGGACTGCAAAAGGTGGGAGACTGCTATTAGCAACCCACCTGGACCAAAAAACCATCTAGCCAATTAACAACAGGTGTTAGGCTTTGCTGTGGCTTTTGCCAGCCTCAGGATCCTGTGCAAAAATGCTGGGTCAACACCGTTTTGCTGAGCCAATCTAGCATGTCCTGACTTTTCTTCATCCAAAATTTGCTTTACAGTGCTGGTGGAGTTGCTCTAACGTGTGTAATGATGTCCTACTTGGCTACAGGTAGAAAGTTTGTGCAAACAGAGCATGGCCACACAGGGCGATACAACTTGCTGCTACCTTTCAGTTCAGGATGCATGTGAAACAGGTTGTGGTGCAGCTTGTGAGAGGGCGAGCCAGAATGCAAACTCCAGTAATGCTTACCAGGTCTGTACTTCTTTGTATGTCATTTGCTTGCCCAGATTTGCTCACCCTCCATCCTTGAAATTGATAAGAAAGTCTTCTTAAGAATGATGGACTGGATTTGTTGGAGCAGAGTGCTGTTGTTTTTGTTCCTTTGTTCTGCCTTCCCTATGGTTTGGGTCCTAATTCAAACTGATTCAACTTCAGTTGAAAGTAGTAATGTGGTTGTTAGTCAGTTGTCAATTTACCATATGGGCTCTGATGGTGCAAGTAGTTTCATTTACAACTCAGACACTGCTCCCATAGAAAGTATATGAACTATCAGTTGATGGAAAATAGAAGGGACGAAGATCAGGTGTGTTCCTAAAACAGAAGCAGCAGTGGCTGCATTATCACAAAGAAGCAGCAATGTCTTACAGAGCCTGTACTGTGTTTGGATTGTCAAATCAGGTTTACCATGAGAATTGGCAAACTGTAGAAGGTGTTTCAGTCAGTATTGACAGAACTTGCAAGTAGACTTAGAAAAAGACTTTGCAGAATGTTGATTTCTTGAAGCTTTGTCTATATTACAGGCTGCATCTATTTCACATCATTTTGGCTGTATAATTGCTGATTCCATCAATCCATGGAGATCTTTTTCTTGGTTTTAATGATGTGAGTAGGTGTGCATGGTTTTGTGGCTGATCAATTCTCCAGTGTTTTTTTGTTTTCCTTTTGTCTCCAGGATTGCCGCCAGGCATGTCTGCTGGCATGTGTGAGACCAGATGTAGGGAAATTCAACACTACCATCCTGAAGTGATGGAGAGTTGCAGGCTGGAAGAGAACGATCAGTCTTGTGGAGGTGGGCATGTTTGGTTCATACACTATTCTCAAGACTCAATACATGTGTGGGATGAGTGAAGTGCAGTCTTCTGGACCTAGCTCCATTACACTTCATTTGGTTTCTTCACCACTAAAGTAGCATGGATATATATGCTTTAACACTTTTTGGATGATGAAACCTCCATTCAAGAATACTGTTCTTTCTTAGCATATGTTGCCAGGATTCTGCTTAGCTATTAGATGCTCTATTGACACTTCTGGAGGAAATGAATTTTGTCTCATCACAGTTGTGAGAAATTTTGGGTGGCAGTCTCCTCTTTGGGATAGTAGGTCTGACCTAGATATTTCTTCTCTTCCACCAATAGTGCATCAGCAGGCATAACATGGTTCATGATTCACACCTTTACCCAATTGAAAGAGATTGGACTGATACATCAGTGTGAAAAATTTCAACAGGCCAGCTAATGTTCCAGAAATGGAGTGGATTTGGATGGCATGTTTTGGGGAATTCTTGGGAATTTGGAAGCTCTATTTTGTTGACTTTCAAGCTTCTATCAGATTAAGTTGAAAAATACATATATGCTAAGAATCCTGGCAACATATAGCAACTACAGGCTGCAGCATGCCATCAACCTCTCACACAAGTTCCTACATGCTATTTTATATGACTGCACTTGTTCTTGTTTGTATTAGTTTCAAAGTCTTGTTATGGAATTTCCTCTGCAATCTCATTCCAGTGATCTTGGTGAAGTATTGCAGCTGCCAAATAACTGCAAGATTCTGAATGGATTGCAATGCTAGAAGGTGCGCGTTTTGAGCCCCAATCGACAAACCTGAAATTAGCCAACAGAACATAAGTCCCTTACCTTCAACTGCATTTGCTTGCAATAATAATGTCAATAGACATTGTGCATTCTTCTTCTTCTACTAAGGTAGCAGAAATGTTGTAGGAACTCATATACTTTTGTAGACCACTCTGCAGACACTGCAAGCCAAGCTGCATACATGAACAGGGCTTACTGTTATGCAATAGTTAGTAAGGAATTTGTGGCGCATCAAATTCAAGCACACAGATTTTCACACCTACTGAGTTGCTAGACTCTTAATTTCTTCAAACTTTTATTTTCAGCTACAACTGCTCAGCTGGTGCAATTGTGCAAAGGCAGGGCACCCACTTTGCAGCCCCAAAAATGCAATGGTGACAAACAAAATACCTGCCTGCTTCCTCTTGACATGATTGAGTAGATTTTTTGTGTCTGGCACATGCTTGCATACACACAATGCGACACAACACACTGGGTACCTTCTTGCAAATGGCAACACAAATGGAATCTAACCTTGGAAGAGTACTCCATTCAAGGGCAGCAGAAGTTGGTGAACATTGCTAAACCCTGCATCAAAAACGATAGTAACTTATAATAACTCCATAAAAGCGGACAACAAATTTTCCATTAGAATGTGACAATTTGCTAAGAATTCCACATCATAGAGTCCTTATGTGTTCATTGCTGAGAGATTGTGGACATTTTTCAGAACGAGGAAAATTTGGAACTTGGGTGTTAAGCTGAGCACCCAAGAAGACAATTTCTTCTTGTGACTTTTGACATGCTCCTTCATTTAGATTGATTAATACTAGGATGAGAGTTTTTAAATAAGTAGAGAAATTCTTTTCTCTTCTCCCACATCTCTCCCACCCTTCTTTATACCCTCTATGTGAAGCCTTCTCTACACCTTCAGCTTGGATGCTTGCTTCATAAGAAAGATGAGCTCAAATGAAATGAAAGCTTCAAACTGTTGTTGTTGTTGTGAAGATTTCTCTGCAAGTTTTGTATATATAAATATGTGGTAAACTTTGTAACAAGTTGCAGAGAATTTGTCAATTCAAAATTTGAGGAGCTGAACTTTTCTAATGATTTCTTATCCCAACTGCCCAAAACCCTAAATCTGGCAAAACCTACTTTTGCTGAAATTTTTGAACATTTGTCATTTGTGGTGTTTAATGTTACCTTCAAATTGTTGTTGTGGAAATCCCTTTGCAATTTCATAGAGATGAATATGTTCTAACTTCTAACTTTGTATTGGTTTTTTTTTTTTCAATTTTGTGATGTTGCTCAAGTGGTGATCATCCTTAAAAATAGTTAGCCAAATTTGACAATATTCACAAAATATAAAAAGTAGACAAATCTTAAGCACCATTTCATGTTGTAGGCAGTTGTGGCGATTTTTGGGCGATTTTAAAGAATTTTTATGATTTTTTTTGGCGATTTTTTTTTTTCAAAAAACAGGGAATTTGTGACAGAATTATTTCTATTTCAAAATACATTTATATCAAAAATGGCAAAAGTTCGCCACTAAAAAAATTTAGTGAAGTTACATCAAGTGACAACAGTGTTTTTATTTTCAATTTTCTCATGTTGCTCCAAAAAATGGCGATTAGCCACAAAAGGATTTAGCCAAATCTGGCTACAAGATGTCGGGTCAAACTGGAGAGATGAATTTTGTTTTTGAGGTTAAAAAAATTTGTTCTGCCCAGCTGCCCAAAACCCTAAAATTTTGGGAATATTTTTCCCGGGCTGACGTCTGTTCCTCTGGCGCGGAGGTTCCGTTCCCATCTTGTTGGCAGTTTCTAGGGTTTGTTTGTCCCTGCAGTTCTTGCCGCTTTCTCTTTATCGCCCCTTCCCGGCTTCTCTCTAGCGTCGATCGATCTCCTCTGCTCTTCTCTTCTCTTCTCGAGGTGTTTTGCATCTGCTTCCTTATCGGTTCTTCTACTCTGGAGTTTGCCCTCTTGCTCCATTTCTCGCTCTTCTTGCCTTGTTGTTTGTCTCACGATTTCATTTCTTGCTGTTCTTTTGTTGACGTAATTTTGTGTGCTTCTTGGTTTGTTCACACTCTTCTGGCTGAAACATTTAGAAGCAGCAGCAGCAGCAGAACTATCTTCTTCTTCTTCTTCTTCTTCTTCTTCTTGCAAGAATCCTCAGTCTCGCCTCCTTCCACGTCCTGTCATTCACTTTCTTCTTTCCCGCTTCTTTTTGTAGACCTAGATTTGGACTTGTGTGCTTTCTTGTTTGAGGCTTTTTGGCAGAAGGAGCAGCCGTAGCAGCAGTATCTTCTTCTTCTTGCTCGAATCCTCACTTTTGTTTTGCCTCCTTCAATCTCCTGTCTTTCACTCTCTTTTTTGCCTCCTTCTTTTGTAGACTCGGTCTTGGACTTGTGTGCTTCTTGTTTGAATAGGAGAAGTAGGAGGAGGAGCAGCAGCATTTTTTCCTTAACTGTCATCTTGTTGGGGAAATCAATCGGTCGTGCGAGACAATGGGATCCTTCCACTTGCCGAGCTATGGTATGCAGACGATGCTGAAGGAAGGCCATAAGCTGCTGTCTGGTTTGGAAGAAGCGGTTCTCAAGAACATAGAAGCATGTATCCAGCTCTCCAAGATCACCTCGACCTCTCTTGGACCAAATGGGATGAACAAGATGGTGATCAATCATTTGGACAAGCTGTTTGTGACCAATGATGCAGGCACCATCATTCAGGAGCTCGAGGTGCAGCACCCAGCCGCGAAACTGCTGGTCATGGCTGCCAAGGCACAGCAAGAAGAGATTGGAGATGGGGCTAATCTGGTGGTTTCCTTTGCTGGAGAGCTTCTTCAAGGTGCAGAGCAACTCATCAGATTAGGGTTACACCCCAGTGAGATAATTGGGGGTTATAGCAAGGCTAATGTTAAGGCACTGGAGTTGCTGCAGGAGTTAGAGGAGGCTGGCTCAGAGAAAATGGATGTGCGCAAGACTGAGGAAGTGGTGAAGCGCATGGTATCTGCAGTTGCTAGCAAGCAGTATGGACAGGAGAGCATTCTCTGTCCACTTATTGCCGAGGCGTGCATTCAAGTGTGTCCTGCAAATCCAGCTAATTTCAATGTGGACAATGTCCGTGTTGCAAAGATTCTTGGAGGTGGCATCCATGATACCTGTGTGGTGCGTGGGATGGTCCTCAAGAGTGAAGCTGCAGGTACCATCAAGAAAGCAACTAAAGCAAAGATCGCTGTGTTTGGTGCAGGAGTGGACACATCAGCAACAGAGACCAAGGGCACTGTTCTCATCAACAGTGCCAACCAGTTGGAAAATTATGCAAAGACTGAGGAGGCCAAGATTGAGGAGCTTATCAAAGCAGTAGCTTCCTCAGGAGCTTCTGTTGTAGTCAGTGGAGGGACAATTGGTGAGATGGCTCTGCATTTCTGTGAGCGGTACAAGTTAATGGTGATAAAAATCTCTTCCAAATTTGAGCTTCGAAGGTTCTGTCGCACAACTGGTGCAGTTTCTTTGGTGAAATTGGGGCAGCCTTCAGCTGATGAGCTTGGCTATGCTGACTCCATTTCGGTTGATGAGATTGGTGGAACAAGAGTGACAGTGGTAAAGAACGAGGAGTCAGGAAACCTGGTTTCAACAGTCGTAATCCGGGGTAGCACAGACAGTGTGTTGGATGATGTTGAGCGAGCGGTTGATGATGGAGTCAACTCCTACAAGGCCATGTGCCGGGACAGTAGGATTGTTCCAGGGGCAGGTGCAACAGAAATTGAGTTGGCCAGAAGGTTAAGGGATTATGGTGCCAAGGAAACAGGACTAGACCAATATGCAATTGAGAAGTTTGCTGAAAGTCTTGAAGTGGTACCACGGATTCTGGCTGAGAATGGAGGACTGAACTCAACTGACACTATATCCTCCCTCTATGCTGCACATGTTGCCGGCAACTTGAAGGCTGGTGTAGATGTTGAGCAGGGAGGGATAAAAGATATGACCACTGAGGATGTGTGGGATCTTCTTACCACCAAATATTGGGCACTTAAGTTGGCCACTGATGCTGCCTGCACAGTTCTTCGAGTAGATCAGATCATCATGGCAAAGCAAGCAGGTGGACCAAAGGGCAGGCCAGCAGATGGTGGAGATGAGGATTAATTGAAGGATGGGGAAGTTTGTATTGGCCTCCTTGTCTCAACGGTTTCTACTGAACTGACTATACTTGGCTGGAAGGAAATGAATGACTAGGTAGCCAATTTTGCTTTGAAGACTACCCTCTTTTCTATAATTTTGACAAAATGAGTCTGGAAAGGCCTCCTTACTACACCTCAGATGTTCAAACCTTAGAAGTTGATTGCTAATCTCATTCTCTGTTTAATCATCCTTTAATGGATGGTTTTCATGCTTATTCAACCTCTTGATGTCAAATGTTGATCTCTTTACGAGCATCTGACTGGCACTCTAAGGAGCTGAGGAGTCAGTGGGAAGGATAGCAGCTAGTAATCAGTCACTGCTATTCAAGATGACATCTGATACTTGGTGGGTCATACAAAGTTATTGCCATACTCCTCTTGTCATGTCTGCTTTGGTTTGGCAGGAACTAACATAATGTTCATCTGATTACCACCTCAGATTTTTTGTGTGGATTCTCTATGCAATCAAGTTGTTACTTTTGGAGTTGAAAAGCATTTTGTGGAAAGCCCAAGTAAGTCTCAAAGTTTTCAAATTTCCTTCCACTGTTTTGATTCCTTGTATGTTCAGATGAAAGGTAAGTATAATATGTGAACACACTTTGTTGTTCCTTATAGAATAGAAGCTCAACAGTGTTCTCCCACGTTGGCTACCATTCTTGTCAACACATCCGAAGATCTCTGGCTACAATTAAGGCCACAAGTGTGTAGCATTGTTCCCACACCATTTCAGGTTTGTTTTTATAAATGATGTATTTGGAAATGATTAACTGAGCACATGGCTTTGGTGAAGGCACAATAGGATCTGCAGCATTGTTTTGGTTTGTCGTCCAGATAGAACATAGTATCCATCATGCAGGCTGCCTGTTGGGCATCACCAGCAGGCATATCCAAACACTGAATCTTGTATACTATTTTGCCTCAAGACTACATTCAACTTATTTGCATCTGTATTGTGCATGTCTTCAAAGACAGTTTTCCACCTAGATGCCTAATTTCGAAATTCGAACATAGTCACGTTGCAACTTGGGAGTAAAAGAAAGTCAGCATCCTGGTCCATGTGTCTTGTTTTCATTCATCAAACTTAAGATCATTCAAAGCTTTGAAATACCTCAAGAAATGTTTTGTTTTCCTTTTCATTTGGGTGAAAAGTTGCAAAATCTGCAAATTGCATCAGTTTTCTGACAAGGGACAAAAGTCATATATAGGGTTTTGTGCGTAAATGGGCACTGCAAGTAGCTGCAGGGTGAGTGACTTTAATACTTCATGTATTACATTCATTCTCATCAACGACACAGATCTCTCCCATTACTTATTATGCATTGCATGTTCAGCCAACTCTGTGCCAAACACAGGGAGGCCCGAGATGGAAATGTATCATGATGAACCTGCAAGGTGCCACCCAGGTTGTCTCATAGCTACTCCAGGAATGAAAGGAAGGGATCACTTGTGATATGCTCTGTTGACTAGATGCTAGAGTTTTCACGCATGCACTCCCTAGTTCTGGTCCTTCCAATGCTGGACAAGCTCCAAAGCCTGTGTACAGATTGTGCATCATACATAGTCCTCCACCTGATGGACTGTAGTTCCAAACATGGTCTCTGAACATGGACCTGCCTGCAGACAGAATTTAATCCAGCAGGTTCCCCTACATGAATTCATGTTTACAAACCCTTTGACCCTTTCTTGGGAATTCTAACTGATCCTTAATCCCCACCCACTCTCTCCACAACACCTAGCTCTGACCTGTTGTGCTCTCTCCCAGGATCGATAAAAGCAAGGCACATTTATTGCTTGGTTGGGGGAGTAGCTCCACCACCATTGACATGATTGGTGCCCTCAGATGGCACCGCCAGCATATCAGGTGTGATTTCCCAGCTGCCACTCTGGCGTCCCCAACTTGAACGCCGAGGGTGGATGACTGATGCACGGCCTTGGTCCATATGATGTGGATCAAATCCATCCTTATCCATCCCAATCCCCAATTCACTCCCAGTGCTCACCCGTCCTCCCATCATCTCCAATTCACCTCCTTCTGCAACCATTTCCTCAGCACCAGGCCATGTGGCCTTGTATCCTAGCTCCAGGTCAGGTCCTTTACCACTACTAGAAGTGACAGCCCCTCCTGTTTCCATTGTCGGTGCAGGAGCACCCATTTGCCCAGGTGCTACTTCGTCAATTTTGGCTCGGAACTTGTTCTTTGATGGTGCAATTGCACTGCAGAATATCTCTTTGAAGTTTTTCAGATATCCCTCATTGTATGGATTCACCTTGTTGTCATACCGATACCGGAAATTCTCATATGTTGTCTGCAGTGCAAGGGGCATAATGCTGTGAGAACACAAAAGAAAAGAGATACAATGGAACTAAGAAACATTGATTGAGTATGCTGAGAGTATCAATGGCTCAGTCTGGACACGTTCCATTGGAAACAGAGGCAATGCATAACAGAACAGACTACCACAAAGTCAGCTTCCACAGGTGGCCACTGTATAGAGAGGCAATGGTAAACAAGGAGAAAAATGTAGGACCTGATTTGTGCCAACAAGATACAGATGGAAGACTGTCAGTCCACCAACAAACCAAACACAAATAAAGGTGTACACCATGAGCACAATGGATGCTGGTGACCGAGCCAAAGCTTTCCATACAGTGCGTTGTTCTGTGTCCATCAATATCTTGATATACAGAGCACACATTGCAAAAACATACACACACAACAATGTCGTTGAAGACACAAACATAAAAAAGAATCGATAATTCCTCTGCACCCATACATAAATCCCCAACTCTTGTTAGTTTGAACTCATCCAAACAGCCATCCAAATGTCTTGCTCTTGCACTGTCAGACAGTATAATCCACTCATTTGTGCCATGTGTACCTCTAGACTTTGAAGGTGAATCAGAGTGGAATATTCTCAATTAGAAGTGAATGCACCCCAGTAATACCCACAAAAATCTAGCAACTGAAGAGGAACACCAATGACTATTTCCAACATGCAATCAATCCAAAATGTGAGGTCTATTGAGGGGCTAGAGTTGATCAGGACAGTCAGGAAGGAATCATACTTGGCCAATGCATTGTCCAACCCAGGGGCAATGATGATCAAAGCGGAGGACGCAGTTGTTACAAATGGAGCAATGAGAGCAGCGGGGTGGGCGATACAGCATGCAAGTGTCACAGTACTTTGTTTTCACTGACACCCCATTCACAATCACATCTTTGGTTCGCGGCAGCCGCAAACGTGGAGTCTGTCCTGCCCTGTCACCTGGTGAGGTGGCTGGATCAAAGTCTTCTTCAAGTTCTGGTGGGTGGGTGTTACGAGGAATTATCCCTGGATCCCTTCCAGATGTCAGCAGCAAAAGGACCAACACCTGGTTACAAGCCCAATGCTGTAAACATCAGACCATTTTTTTGGGCACATTACACCTTGGAAACTGCAGAATCCACACTAGGCAAGCTGGATGGCAAAATAGAAAAAGATTTGACAAGCAAGGACTCTAATTAGGACCTTCCAGCAGCAGCAAAATCTATTCAATTGCTGAAGCCTATGTTTGTGAGAACAAACCACACAAACATCCAGACACTAAACACATCCTTAATAATATTATGACCATACACCTACAATATTGGGCCAATAAGCCAACACCACATTTCCTGTCAAGGGTATAAAAGATAGCAGAACTGACATAAACAGTGTAGACAGCAGCAACAACAATGATGGCAATGCCAGCATTGCCATAGTGGTGAAGGAGGTGGCGACCAACAAATACACAGAAGCACACCAACGGAGCTACAATCAAGAAAATTGTCACTGCCAACGATCTCACATCTGGCCCAAATACAAATCTGCCACATAGAAAGAACCTCTGCAAAACAAGCACAATCCCAGATAGCACCGTTGTTAGTTAGTATCATCATTCCTCCTCTGAACACATTACACCTTGAGCAGGGTTGAGGCATAAGACATGGCCCCAGTTCCTCACATTCCTAAGGAGGAACCCAACTGCATCTTATGGGGCAGTGTTCAGTTTTCCAAAATGTGACACCTTCACAGCATTGTGCTTCCCTCCCACAGACCTGCTTCCTCCTTTTTTAAGCCTTTTGTGTGGAGCCCCTAATCAGAAAGCTCTTCTTCCTTATGACTTTGGAAGCTGAATGTGAAACCTGAGAAGAATCTGTGTCCATTGTCGGTGGTGGGAGGATAACACTCAGTCCTTAAAATGGTATGTGTGGATAAATACCAATTGATGATCAAATACCATTTGATAGATACCAAATAATGATGGGGTGGGGGTGTCTGTGCACATGTAATTCTGTTCAACTGAACATGAACTCCCTCTACATTATCTATCAGCTCTCCATTTCTTCCATTCAAACCCGAAAAAATGGGGGTTTGATTCGACTTCAAAAGATGCCCCCTTCAACCCAAAACTTGATTCCTTACAAGACTCTCTGCGAGAGCCACCCCAGTTCATCTGCCACCACTCTGTGGATATAATAAAAGATAAGCCAAAGGAAGACCCCCTGGATGAAGCCACATTGGTTGGTCGGGCCCACCCTAAATGCCAGCAACAAAAGGAATCCAATATATGCATGGCAGAAAATTAAAAACCTTCAATGCATATACACAAAGAAAGAAAGAAAAAACTGTGAGACAAGAGGAGAAGAGTTGGATTGACACACTTACATTACTACCTTTCCAGACTTGATACACTCGCTTCGCCATTCTTCCCAGATCCTGACTAGGGTATGCCTTACTCCACCCGTGGGCTTACAAATACCTCCACTTTCTCCTCATCGCTGCTACTAGCACCAGCAACAACACCAGCACCTCACTAACCTCCTCTGTTCTGCTCTCCCGCCCACCGCCTTTCCTCCTTCTCTCCCTCCCTCCCTCCCTCCCTGTCTCCCTCCTTTCCACTCCAATGCCTCAGTCCTATTCCACGCTCACTTGCTCAATCATCCACGTACGTCATGCCCTAAAAAATCACAAGCAAACACGCGCGCGCGCTCTCTCTCACACACACACAAGAGCAAGCAATCACGTCCACCCTGGAGATAGAAATGTTGTACATCCCTGAGGAGCTACTGCGAAGGCGAGAGCAGCCGCGATTTCTTTCCCGCCGAGACGGTCACGAAGCAGTCGGAGCTTCATCTCCCCAACACAACATAATAATAACAATAACAAGAAGAAGAAGAAGAGACGACGAAACTGCTGCTGCTGTTGTGCGTGGCCATCGCTGCTGGCACGACAACTCTGCGATGGCATCGTCGCATGGCACAACCAGGTCTAGTTTTCTGTTTTCCGCGAACAGAACAAGAGAGAGAGAGAGAGAGAGAGGGGGGGGGGTGGCTTTGGTTGGTAGGTAGCAGTATTTTCTTTTCGCCAGATTTCGAAGAATTGTTTTTTCAGATCGCCATATTTTTATGATAAGTTCCAGTAGGTAGTAACCAAGAATATATAGAAAGATTCTGTTCGTTTGTTTTTTGTGTTTTTTTTTTTTTTTCCTCATTTCATTTCTAGCATGTATACAAATCTGTCTAAATAATTTTATGGATTATCATCGCCACTTCAGTTACATCATAAATTTGGAGTGAAAAAAAAAAACTCCCTTTTACACGTAGCTACCAGTTCCGACTTGGTGGAGGTGTTAACTTCAACACCTACTTACCTACTTGTGACCTCCTTCAAAACCTACCAACCTACCTGGCCAGTGTATCTGGAGATACTCTTCCAAAGCGTATTATGGCTGCTGGGCTTTATGGCGAGCTTTCGTGTATTTTTTTAAAGTTTGGCAACCATTTATTTATTTATTTTCTTGTGATATCCGGCGGGTATTTAACAGGTGCTCTCCATGTACTATAAGAAAATAAAATAAAATAAAACAACAAGCAAGTGCTCGGTTGTTAGACCGTCTTAAAGCCCGTAGATAGATTAGATGAGAGCTTTACAGACATTTGGGACTCCCTTGGCTCTCTCTCTCGGCCCTCAGCGTCCCTTATTTTCATAAAGCGAAATAGACCCGAGCCTTTGGGGTTTTTTCAAAAAGTTTGGTGACCATTCATTTATTTATTTTCTTGTGATATCCGGCGGGTATTTGACAGGTGCTCTCCAGGTATTATGAGAAAATAAAATAAAATAAAATAACAAGCAAGTGCTCGGTTGTTAGACCGTCTTAAAGCCCGACCATAGATTAGATGAGAGCTTTACAGACCTTTGGGACTCCCTCGGCTCTCTCTTGCCCCTCAGCCTCCCTTATTTTCATAAAGCAAAGTAGACACGAGCTTTTGGGTTTTTTCAAAAAGTTTGGCAATCATCATTCATTTATTTATTTTCTTGTGATATCCGGAGGGTATTAGACAGGTTCTCACCAGTTATCATGAGAAAATAAATTAAATTAAATTAAATTAAATTAACAAGCAGCTCTGGATTGTTTACACCATCTTTAAAAGCCCATAGATAGATTAGGATGAGAGCTTTACAGAAATTTGGGACTCCCTTGGCTCTCTCACACCCTCAGGGTCCCTTATTTTCGTAAAGCCCTTGTTGTACTAGGGCTTTTATTTACCCTACACTGAAACACCCAAACAAACATCCATTCTATGCTTTTTGAAAATTCTGAGAAGTCTTGATTAAAAAAAAAAAGTAGACATGGAGAGGGTTATTTTTAATAAATTAAATAAAATAATTTTTAATTAATAATATTTTAATTATTTATATTAATTTATTTCCCCACATTTAACCTGCTTCTTGCTGGAACCTATTGTCTAAATATGGCGATTTTTCATTTTATTTTGTCTTTTGGCACACTTTTTTCCTTTGAATGAATCGCACTAGATTTTAATTTCTTGCCAATTGGCCAAAATTCACCTCCCCCCCTCCCCCATGTTTTCAAACCCATGGTTTTTACATTTAAGGGTTCTCTACCAAAAAGGATGAACATTTGAATCATCATCCATCATTCCATGCCTTTTTTGCAAATTTCATTTTCAATACCCATGTTTTAGCCTATATTCAAAAGCATTTTGGCCAAATTGTTGAACATTGAAACATAATTACATCATCCTTCAACAATGTTCTTTAGAAATTTTCAAACCATGTTTTTTAATTACAATGAAAAGTTTTCGTGAAAATGGATGAACATTAATCACTCCTTGCTTTTGAGGGAATTTCAAACCCATATTTATATATTTATATATTTTTGGCTAAAACATGAAAATCATTAAAACATTGTCATTGTTTGCTTTCAAGAAAATTTCAAAACCCATGCTTATTATATTCATAAGATTTTTGGCAAATGGATGAACATTGAAATAAACTTCTAAATATGAATTTTAAGCAAATAATCTTTTGAACATGTTTGCAACATCCAAAACTTGTAGTAAAAGTTTGTTTGTATGGGGCAATTTCATTACGATATTCCATAGTTTCAGTTATCATTCTTGATGCGGGATTCAAAAGAGTTTTTTTTTAAAAATTGAAGTACATCGTCAAGTATGGACCGTTATTTTTTTGAAGTGAAAGAGGATTTTGGGTGGTTGCAATCCTTGCTTGCATCATGGTTTTGGAACTCTTTGAAGTTTCAAATGGAGTTTTCCCGCAACAAGCATCTAGGTAGTCATTTAGCACCTGAAAGACTTTGTTGGGAAAGTTTTACACAACAAAAAACAAGCTTTTCTTAACAAATAAACAATCGGTGGTAATAGCCTGAATTGGCAATGACCAATAGTTACAAACCCCGAGAAAGATAGAGGGAACTGTAGCCAATTTCTTAATAGGACAAAGCAGAAAGAAAACACACATGCACACAATACGAAAGCTGTCCCCAGTTAAAAACGGTTTTTATGACTACCAAACTTTTATCGTTATCATAGCCTTAATAGTGTCAATTTTCTCATCACACCTTGCGAGAAGGATTCATCTTCATATGCTTCAAAGCAACTCACTAACACACATGCAAGAAGCAACAGCAGCGAGAAAAACCAAATACAAACCCATTCACACATCTACTGCCATAAATGAATATGATTTGTAATCCCATCCCACATCTCTCCTAAAACCAAAACTTGGTGATTCCTACCTGGGTTTTGTGGCTGTTGCAAAACACAGTTTCAGATTAAGCAAACAAAGCTCAGTAAAGAGGGTTTACCAAATAATGAAATGTCGACTGATCACCTACAATGATAGCTAGCATTCACCCTAAACAACTCAACATAAATCTTATAAGGGAAGGGGTTAGCTGCGAAAAACAGGTTGGCTGCAGACCACATTCTGCAATTTCCTACTAAGAGAAGAAGCTGGAAAGCTCCACAGATACATTGCAAACACTTTGCAGATTAGTTATCTAGTACAGGGGCCTCTGGCACTGTTGCTTGTGCAGTTACTACAGTTGGGCTGAATTTTGCAACATAGTAGCTTAAGGGTGGTCCTGAGTATATGGATGAGTCCTGTAAAGTAGGTGTATTCTGCCCAACTTGAAGAAGGATTGCAGATGCACTTACAACTGCAATGAGTCCCAACCCGACAGCAACAGCTAGTGAATTGTTACTGTCCTCAACAGACCCACCAGCACTGCCAGTACTAATGGCACTCTCTGCCACATACACAGTCGGCTGTCCCCACCAAATACATCACCACCAGTATGTAAGCACCCAACACAACTGTTGTATCTCAAGTTTGAAGAACAGTCAGTTCATTCAGCAGTGGAGGCTTGCAACACTCTCTTCATATGGGAAACACAAAATTTTACATAGATACTTTTGAGTTTGTTGCATTCTTTGATCACTTTGTTGAATTCCTATGAGTCTGCAGACTGTTGAGATAAGATGGTCAGGTCAGGCCCCTTCTCTGCCTCTCCTTCTGATACTTTTTTGTGACAGGAATTGAGAATCCATTTTTTCAACTATCATGATCCAATTGCAACAGATGTTTTTATCACCCTTATGTTCAGAGTGGCGAGTTCTGGAATTTTCTCATGTCAGTACAGTAGCGACAAATACAAAAACTTGAGCTTGCATTTGTTGACTAACCTCAACGGCATATATGTTTGTCTGTCCAGCTGTGTCCTTCTCAACATAGCCTGTCCACCTTTTCTCATTCTGGGCAACGACAGGAGGATATGTCCCTATAACCTTGGTCTTCTCTTCAGCCTCCCATTTCAGGCTCAACTTCCCCACCTGCAAGTGAGTGCTACGTGAGGTGGCAACAGCAGCAATAGAAAATTTTAAGGACTTTGCTATCATATAGGATTTAGGTTGGAGCCAGATCTTGAGAATGTTCTGATTGCAAATCATCAACACAGAATCATAATAACAACAAATGATGATATTGCCACGAATAGAAGCAGCCACATCACATTGGGTTGCTGTTCTTCATACGGGGTTGGGTGATGGTCACATTTCCAAGATGTTGCTTTTCATGGAGAAGAAGAAGAAGGAGAAGGAGAAGGAGACCAAGATTTTTGAAAAAAAAAGATGCAAAGGTTTGAATGCTAAAATCAAGCAATACACATCCCTGAAATCCATCATGAAACTGTGTTTGGTTGCAACACCTCTCGATAGATATTTTCGTCAGCTCTGCCATCTCTTCACTACAGCAAAAACTGGTCATAACCGGCCTCTATTTGCACAAGACCTTTCAGTTGCAAAGAGATTGCAGTTCTTGCAAGGAATTCAAGCACAAAATTGGCATCGAAAACGCTATTGGAAGAACATGTGCTACTCGGAAAAATCAGAAAGATTTGCAACAAAACTTTGCCGTGGTGGAGCTGGCGAGAAAGCAAGAAGAGGAGGAGGAGGAGGAAGAAAACAAGGAAACAAAAGAAGAAGAAGAAGAAGAAGAGTATTGTTATTACCTCCTTCGCAGGTGCACACTCCTCCTCGTTGCATTCCTCAGGAGCCTTCACGGCACTGATTCTCGGAAGCAGCGCCACTCTCTGCAATGAAAATCTCCTGGACTGTTGTTGTAATGAAGGGATAAAAGCTGTAGTGCCGAGGGAGTTGCGATAACTGCTGCTGTTGTTGTTGTTGCCGCCGCCGCCGCTGCTGCTAGCACTGCAAGCCAACATGGTTTGAGCCATTGTTGCCATCTCCACCAGCTCTTACACCAAGACCACGCACACTACAGTGAGTGATTCAGAAACACGGTAAAGAGATTACTCTTTCTCTTCTTCTTCTTCTTCTTCTTCTTCCTGCCTCTCGGAATCCGACTTCGGTCGGTTACACAAATCTGTGACTGTTGTTTGTTTGTTTGTTTTGCGAAGGATGGATTGCTTTCGCTGTTTTGATGCACTTTTGCTCTCTCTCTCTCTGTCTCTCTCTCTGCGATTTTCTTGTTTGGATTCTGTGAGAGAGTGGTGCTAGAATATGTGAGGCAAGCAAGAACGGCATGTGTTGCTGTGGGAGCCACACATCTTTCTTTTGCTGATGCGATAAAGTTGCATAATACCGTTGCTTTGCGCCTTCTCTCTCTCTCTCAGTGTCTCTGATTTCATCGTGGCAGATCCATTCCTTGCGAGGAATCTTGAGCGATATACGCCGGCGGATTGGAGACACACAACAGAGGCAGAAGATTCTTTACTCGATCATTTTTCAGAAGACGAGGCAAGGACAAAACAAAACCAAAAAAAAGCTGCTGAGAATTTTCTCTCTCTCGCTACCTTCGGAGTGGGAATACGATCATCAATCAGCCCAGACGAAAGCGCAAATCAAACACAACGGCAAGAGAGAGATCTCTTCTTCAAGGTCAACTCTCTAATCCCTTTCTCATTAGCTATGCCAAAGAAGCTCAAAAAAGATTGATGATGATCCAGCCTGAAAAACAAAGATTGGTGATGATCAAGCCTTTTGATGATGAAGCTTGAAGAAGAAAGATCTTGATGATGCCGTGTGATGAAGAAAGATTTTGATGATGAAGTCTGAAGAAGAAAGCTTGATGATGAAGAAAGATTGATGATGGAACTTGAAAAAGATTATTGATGATCGAGATTGAAAACAAGGACTATTGTGTAACCCAAACGCAGACACCCACAATCTTCAAAGCCAGATTTGTCCAATTCAGATTGATGGTCACAAATCTGCTTTGATGACTGCTTGTGCCACCAGAAAGCAGCAGCCCAGAGCTTCTTTCTGCTAAGTAGTAGTACGATTGGTACTCAAGAAGGTACTAAAGATTAGTAGCATCAATGGATTTGGACTATGACTCTTATTTGCATTTCTAAGAGTCTGGTTCTGCTGCCTCTCTCATGCATGCATGGTGGTGGTGGGTGCCTTTCAATGCACTGAAACGAAGCTCAATCTGGCATGAATTCAATGCCTTAGCCTGAATGAAGGGTTGTAACCAAGGGAGTTGGCGGCAGGCAGGCAGGCATGACTGATTACTTCACGACCATAGCATGTAGATTTCATGAGAGTTGCACTTGGAATTGACCTTGTGGAGGAGACAAAGTTCATCAGAGTATCGGTGTGATTCTAACAAGTCTTTTCCACATGCATTTCCACAAAGGATGAAATGAATACTAAGATTGAAATCCATGGGTGGTGAAGGATAAGTCTTCAATCCCTTCTTCAACAGCATGTTATACGTGGCATGGGAAAATGAGCTGATCCAGGAATTTGCATCCAGAATAATTTCTATGGAAATTGTACAAAAGTTTCAAGCTCATCAACATCACTGTTGGACTTCTTGTGAGGTAATCATTCTGACATGGCAAGACGTTACCTATATGCTCTTCTCTGACACATGTAACTTGTGGGCTTCAATCTGATGATCTCATTCCTTTGATGGAGGTGGTGGAAGGTCAAGATCAGACACATATGGCTCCCGTCCCTTCTGCACAAAAAATGTAGATACGTTTACATCTAATGTAACACTCACTAACAGCTACAAACTCTACTAAAACATGCCTAACATCCCTCTGCAATCCATCATATGCTGACCAAAACCCCAAAAAATACAAAGGAAACTCCAGGCACCAAAGACAACCTCGCTTAAGATACCAAGAGAAGGAAAGAAAGAGACTTCAAGAACTGATTGCCAGAGAGAGAGGGTGTGTGACATCCTGCCTGTCCAGTTGGTCGGTTCACCACTCCCCCTCGAGTGTATGTTGTTAGTGGGTCGAGATTTCTGGCATCAAATGTCTTCAGAGGATCACGTGGAAGTCCAGCGCCTTCATTTGGAGGAGCCTTGGATGTATCCGGAGGATTATTGATCACGACATAGCCACCCAGTAGTCCACCCACCAGCAGAAACAGGAAACCAGCTAGTAATGGAAACCGGACAACCAATGGATCTATCCCCAGCTGCCCTAGCACACCTTTTCCAGTGATCACCTCCATAATTACTGCAGCCTGCAAGTTACAGAATTTGCATTTGAAACGCATGTTGCATTTCCTTCTTAACTATCTTAACATCATATTAGAGAAGCTATGCACTAGTACCTCCTCCAGGTGTGTCTAGTCTCATTCTAGTCTCACATGGAAACATTCAAGGACAAAAGAGTTCCTTCCATCAAAGGACAGGAGAGCTCTTTGTGAACTTCCAGTGATGCACTTACCCTGGATGCAGATGTTGCTTGCATGAGATCAAATCACACTTAGTTGCCGAGAGTACTTCAACAGAAGCAAACTTTCAGGATGTCCAAATCTCTGTTGTGTACAGTACCATGTGCTAAAAATGTATTACCAGTTAAGGACAATGAAATCATCAAAGAGAGTAGTTCTCAGCTCAGAAACTCTGATTGCACTCTATTCATATCTTCTTTCTCTCTGTGATGTGAATAGTTATAACTGGCCAGGGCTGCCAGTCATGCAAATATGCATTGTGAGATTGCTCACAAACAACTACTGATATAGGAAAATTCATCAAATGAGTCAAACCTCTTCATCACTTATGGATATGTCGGGAAAAAAAATCTGGAGAATAAGACTCAAGCGAAGATGATTATATACTGGTCAGTTGTGTAAGTTCAAAGAGAGACTTACTGCAAAACCAACCATAGCCAGGCGACCCACTTGAAGCTCTTGCAACCTGCCGAATCCAAAAAAGGTTCCAGGGCCCCCTAGTCCATAAGGTTTTTCTTGACTGCTTCCCGTACTGTCACCCTCACCCTCAGTGGTAGCCCGCACTGCAAATGGGGTCAGGATTCAGAACCAAGATTTTTCCATTATCTCTGAAATCCCCACAAGTGCTCCAACACATGCACAAAATGAGCTATGTGAAACCAGCAGCAATTGATTAAGATGGTACTGGAAGATTCAAAAGAAGATGTGCAATGTGCAAATTCCTACACAGAACTCCAATTGAGAACTGTCTTCTGACAATAAGGCATTGCAACATGTTGCACTAAGCTTGCAATCAATCTCTGTGTTTTGGAAAGATACTCTGGATATAATCTTCGACATAGCTGCCACTGCAGCAGTCATGGAAATTGATCTGAACAACAAAGATGATGAACATTCTCTGAACAAAACTAAAGTTATCTTCCCCGGGACTCTCCCTCTCTCTGTGCCTACCTTTCTTCAACTCTTTTGCATATACACAAACAGTTCCACGCATCCTGGGAGACGGCAAAAGGAGTCCAGGAACCAAAACCCTACCTGAGAGGATGCACCGTCGCCTTGTATGCAGCTTGATAGTTTGAGATACGACACTAATGCAGGTCCCTTGAATCTGCGAAGAAGAAGAAGAAGCCAATCTCCAAGCCTGCTGCTTCACTCCACCTGTAGTAGTAGTAGTAGTAGTAGGAGTAGTTCTATTACAACACGCTGAAAGACTTAACAAGTGCGGTGAGCTAGATGTGCAGCTATTGTTGCACAAAGCCGAAGAAGAAGCAATCGCACTGCACAAAATTCCGGGAACTGCGCATGCTTGCTGCATTTTCAATACACACTGTGCCATAGCCAAAGCTTACTTATACAAACAAAAAAGAAGCAGAATTGGTGGTGATCAATAATATCCCTCCCTCTTCTTCCCCCCCGCTCTCGTCTGATGGTTTTGTAGTATTTCCAAAGCTCTATTCAACAAAAGTTGAATGAATGCTTGTTGGTCGCATTCGCAAGAAGAGGATGCGGCAGATTTTGTGGCAAAAATTTCAAGCAGCCGAGTAACCGAGCACTAATCGTCGTCTGAAGCGAGAGCTCCAGCGCGGAGAGAGAGAGAGAGAGAGAGAGCGCGAGTTCTCGCAACGAGTGTCGCAGAGTGCACCCAGTCTAGCGCTACCCTTAGTCTCCGTTGGATTGTGCAAGGGATAACGGACAGGGCTAAGCTGGGTGGTCTCCTTTTGTTTTTCCACTTTTTGCTGATCCTCGTGTGCCGCCATGAGTCACCAGCTCCGGTTACTTTTTACTCGCCGTGTTGGAATTCTGACGCGGATAACTCCGATATAAGAATTCGGATGCGGATTCTAGGATAGAATTTTGTTTGAGTTGGAAATTCCGTTGCGGATTCTACGATAGAATTGGTGAGTTGAGTTTCACCCCAAAAAAATTTTAATAAAAAACTACTTTATATTGGGGGAAATGTGCAGCCTTTTAAATAATAAGAATGCATTTTTTTTTAATACAAGAAAGTAGTTAGTTCATTATTAGGGTTTAATTTCCTCTCATTCTTGAATGGGGTTGAGTGCTTGTACAAAAACAACACCCTCCTTGTTTGTGGTGACTTGAACCCAAGCCAATCCCACACATTGAACTTATGTGAAAACACAAGTTTGGAGTACTTCCTAAATGAGGGATGAAAAGGTGGTTTTTTTTTTTAAATAAAATTTTTATAAATATTTCTAATATTTAATTAATTAATTAATTATTACGTTAGAAAATTAATAATGAGGCTTTCAACAATCTTGTGAAGGAGTTGACACTTTTTCTTTTTTTAAAAAATCTCAATGTGTAATAAATCTTGTTAGGCCACAATTGAAAATTTAAAAGAGTGTGTGACCATGATGGAGGATATTTTAAGACTTTCAATTGTTGGAAGGTTATTCCCTAATTCAGTTTAAACTAGTGTGGCCTGTGCCATTGGCCCAAGTGTTACCACTTCCTCAACTGATTTTTCCTTGCAAAACCTGGTTTTTTTAAATTTATTTGAATTTTTAGTGGCAAAATTCACTTAAAAATCAATATCTCTCATATTCTGTATCTAAATCTTACCAAAAAAACTCTATTAAATCCTGCTCATCAAGATCTTTCCAACAACACCAAAGGCACATTCCAATTCCTCCAAAATTTTCAGCTACAATTTAATTTAATTTTTCATGAAGAAATCATTCAATATTCAAAAGCTTTTGCACGGCAAGTCCAAACGTCATGGAACCAAGCTCATGCACCCCTCCTCGTTGAGAGCTTTCCAAAGCCACCAAGAACATTATCTAAAGCATACCAATTCGGTGGATCTCATAACTACAAAACAAAACAAACTACCTTCCTTCATAGATATAGATTGGATGGATAGACACACTACTAGGAGTCATATGTCTTTAATTGAGACTTTGTCTCTTGGCTATTCCTTTATAATATACCCCTTGCAGGTTGTCTCTTATATGATATTTTTTTCAATAATTTGATTTTTCTCTTATAATTGAATGCAAAATTCATAAGTTTTACTACATGGTATCAAAGCATAAAAGATAAAAACTTTATGATTGAGAGCTAGGCTTGCAAGAAAGTTTAATAGTCATTCAAAAAAGGGAGACTCACATCTTGCTACTATAATAATGTTTGATCTCAGAATCATAACACAATATGGCATGCACTAATACAATTTTTGCATATAACACCATCTCAATTGAAAAATTGAATGATACAAACTACCCTTATTGAAAAATGAAAGTTCAAGTAATACTTTTGAAATTTTATTTAATTGGCATAATTGATGGAACTGATGTAAATCTTGGACCTACTAATGTAATTATACAAAAGGCTTGGAAACTTCAAGAAGGAAAAACATTTGCAAATGTTTTACTAAATTGTTGTGACAATCAATTAACAATTGTTCAACATCTAACAAAAGCAAAAGAAATGGGGGATTTTTTTTAAACAATGTATGAACATGTGAATATATCAACAAGATTAATGGTGAAAAAGAAATTCACAGCATTGGTCATGCAAGAGGGAAAATCTACTACCTCTTCCATGGAAAAGTTTCAAGACTTGTTGAATCAAATGGCATGTGTTGGGTTGGTTGTGGATGACCAAGAGGTGGTGATGCAACTTCTTAAAGCATTGCTTCCATCAGACAAAACATTTGTCAGAATTGTTGGAAAGATGCCAATATTGACACTTCCCATTCTAATGGCCAAATTACAAGAAGAAGAAATCATGAATGAAAACAAACAAGGATCCATTCAACCTACTACATTCTTCTCTCGAGGACAAACAAACAACAAACCAACTAATAATAAGAAACATTTTGCAAAGAATAACCAACAATAATCAAATGGATGAAAATGTAAATAAGAAAAATGGCAATTGCTTTTATTATGGTTTATTAGGACATCACATCAATGATTGTAAACATAAAAAGAGGGTTGAAAAAAAAAATGGAACCTCGGATCAAGCCAACACAATCCAATCTTCTACCCATACAAATGTGATAGTGGAAAATGAAAGATTGAAAATTTTTTAGCATGTTTGGTTGCTATTTAAGATTCAAAAACATGGTTGTTGGATTTAAGATGTACTCATCATAGGACTCCACATCTTATATATTAATTCACTACGTCCGTCAGTGTGTCTATCTGTGACGGTTACCTTTATGACAGTTACACTAGGACAAAATGGGATTTACAAAGCATAATTTTACTGTATGTGGGTAACCTAGGCTGTTCATTGGGCTAACTCCCTTGGAGTGGCGGGAGTTACCTTTATGATAGTTACACCAAGACAAAATGGGATTTACAAAGCATAATTTTACTATGTGTGGGTAACCTGGGCTGTTCACTGGGCTCACTCCCTTGGAGTGGAGGGAGTCCCATAAATAACCACCCTCGGCTCTCTTTCTCTCACCTGGGGGGGCCGGTTATGAGGAAGTTAATGGTGCATTCACACTTGATGTTAAGTCAGTGGTAAATAAAAATCTAGGTGGCATCCTAGGTGGCACCCAATGTTAAATGGG
>Ga0116227_10005972_pt1 | contig 25097 bp, 19 predicted proteins | sample S1TSphgellanicum_FD_89693 | JGI IMG/M metagenome (GOLD analysis project Ga0116227, IMG submission 89693) | Host-associated microbial communities from peat moss isolated from Minnesota, USA - S1T2_Fb - Sphagnum magellanicum MG | ecosystem: Host-associated > Plants > Peat moss > Unclassified... | reverse complement strand
TGGGACGACTACGCGCGGCTCGACGCGCCGGAAATCGCCGCGCTGATCGAGCGCGTGACCGTTGACGAGGATCCCGCAATCGAAGCTTTGGTACCGAACATGGCAGCCCTGGTCGAAGTCGACGCGGGTGAGGTTCGCGAGCGGCGCATCGCGCGCAGCCCGCGCGGCGAACCCGACGCGCCGCTGGGCTGGGACGAACTGATCGCGAAGTTCGATAGCCTGGCCGGCATCGCGTACGGTCCCGTGCGCCGCGCCCGGATCGTCGAAACGGTGCGCGCGCTCGACCGCCTCGACGACCTCCGCATCCTGACGGCGCAGCTCGGACCGTGACCCGGCCGGCGCTGGCGGACGACCTCCCGGTGGGGCTCGAGCCGACCCAAGACCAGCGGGCGTTGCGCGCGGCGGTGCGCGAGTTGTGCGCCTCGTTCGACGGCGCGTACTGGCGCGCGCTCGACGCCGAGCGCGCATATCCCGACCGCTTCATCGCCGCGCTGACCGAAGCGGGTTATCTGGCCGCGCTGATTCCCGAAGCCTACGAGGGGGCCGGGCTCGGGCTCGCCGAGGCCTGCATCATCCTCGAGGAAGTCAATCGCTCGGGCGGTAACGCGGCGGCCTGCCACGCGCAGATGTACATCATGGGCACGGTCTTACGCCACGGCAGCGAGGAGCAGAAACGCCGCTTTCTGCCGCCGATCGCGCGCGGCGAACTGCGCCTGCAAGCCTTCGGCGTCACCGAACCGACGGCCGGCAGCGACACGACGAAGATCGCGACGACGGCGGTGCGCCGCGGCGATCGCTACATCGTCAACGGGCAAAAAGTCTGGACCTCGCGCGTGCAGCACAGCGACTTCATGTTGCTCTTGGCCCGCACCTCGCCGCCATCGGACGATCCGAAGGCTAAGACGTTCGGCCTCTCGACCTTACTCGTCGATCTGCGCGACGCGCCGCCGGGCGCGCTCGACGTGCGCCCGATCCGCACGATGATGAACCACGAAACCAACGAAGTGTTCTTTCGCGATCTCGAGGTGCCGGTCGAAAACCTCGTCGGCGAGGAAGGCCGCGGCTTTCGTTACATCCTCGACGGCATGAATGCCGAACGGATTTTGATCGCGGCCGAATGCGTCGGCGATGGCCGGTTCTTCACCGAACGCGCGGTCTCGTACGCGAGCGAACGCATCGTCTTCGACCGGCCGATCGGACGCAACCAAGGCGTTCAGTTTCCGATCGCGCGCGCTCACGCGGCGCTCGACGCCGCCGACCTCGTACGACGTCAGGCAGCCGCGCTGTTCGACGCCGGGCGCGCGTGCGGCGCCGAAGCGAATACGGCCAAGTTGCTGGCTTCCGAAGCCTCGTGGCAAGCCGGCAACGCCGCGCTCGACGCGCTGGGCGGTTACGGATTCGCCGAGGAGTACGACGTCGAACGCAAGTTTCGCGAGACGCGGCTCTATATCACCGCCCCGGTCGCCAACAATTTGATTCTCTCGTTCATCGGACAACACGTGCTGGGCATGCCGAGGTCGTTTTAGTGAAGGTTTTGCAAGGCCGGCTGGCGGGCCGGGTCGCGATCGTGACCGGCGCGGCCAGCGGCATCGGGCTCGCGACGTTAAAGGTCTTCGCGGCCGAAGGCGCGCGGGTCGCCGCGTGGGATCTCAGCGCCGAAACGCTGGACGCGCGCTTGACCGAAGCCGGCGTCGAGGCGCTGGCCGTCGCGGTCGATATCGCGGACGAACGCAGCGTCGAGACGGCGCTCGCGCACACGCTGGCTGAATTCGGACGCGTCGACGCGCTCGCGCACTACGCGGGCATCACGCGCGACGCGCTCTATTTCAAGCTCTCGGTCGAAGCCTGGGACGCGGTGATCCGCGTGAACTTAACGGGTTCGTTCGTCGTGGCCAAGGCCGTGGCGCAGGTCATGAGCGAGCAGCGTAGCGGCAGCATCGTGCTAACCTCGTCGCGCTCCGCTTACGGTAACGTCGGTCAAGCCAATTATTCGGCGTCGAAGGGCGGCGTGATCAGCCTGACCCGCACCTTGGCGCTCGAGCTCGGGCGCTTCGGCGTCCGCATCAATGCGATCGCCCCGGGCTTCGTCGAGACCCCGATGACCGGCACGGTGCCGGCGAAGCTGCGCGAGCGCGCGATCTCGGTGACGCCGCTACAGCGCACCGCGCAGCCCGAAGAGATCGCGCGCGTCGCGCTCTTTCTGGCCTCTGACGATTCGTCGTTCGTGACCGGACAAACCATTAACGTCGACGGCGGCCGCACCGTCGGCCTGGCGGCCGGTTAGGAATGGGGCAGTAACGTGGCGGCTCGCGAACCGATGCGCAGCGAGATGGGCTGGAGCGACGCGGACCACATCGTCGTGCGCGGCTACGACTTGCCGGGCGAACTCTTGGGCAAAGTCGATTTCGGCGGCATGGCCTTCCTCGAGTTGATGGGCCGCCTGCCCACGCCCGACGAGTCGGTGGTCTTCAACTCGTTGCTGGTGACCTTGGTCGAACACGGGATGACGCCGAGCGCGATCGCGGCACGCATGACGTACCTCGGCGCGCCTGAAGCGCTGCAGGGGGCCGTAGCGGCGGGCTTGTGCGGCCTCGGCACGGTGTTCGTCGGCACGATCGAAGGCTCGGCGAAATTTCTGCAAGAGGCGCTCCGCGACGCGTCCGCGGGCGCCGACCTCGGGGCGCTGGCCGACGCGATCGTCGCCGACCATCGCGCGCGGCGCGCGCCGATCGCGGGCCTCGGCCACCCGATCCACAAACCGGACGATCCGCGCACGCCGCGGCTCTTCGCGATCGCGGCGGCCCACGGTTTTCGCGGCCGCTACGTCGCGCTCATGGAGTTGGTCCGCGAACGCGCCGAAGCGGCTTCGGGCAAGGTGCTGCCGCTCAACGCCACGGGCGCGATCGGGGCGCTCGCGAGCGAGCTCGGGATCCCCTGGCAAGTCGCGCGCGGACTCGGCGTGATGGCGCGGGCCGTCGGCCTCGTCGGCCACATCCTCGAAGAAATTCGGGTGCCGATGGCGCGGTCGATTTGGCAATCCGTCGAAGCGGAAGTCGACGCCGCGCGCGCGTCCGCGCCGTAAGAGCATGGCTCCGGACGCCCTCGCGACGTGCCGCAGCGCGCTGTTCGTTCCCGGCAACCGGCCCGAACGCTACGCGAAAGCCGCGGCCAGCGGGGCCGACGCGATCATCGTCGACCTCGAAGATGCGGTCGCGCCCGCGGACAAGTCCGCCGCGCGCGCGAGCGCCTTGGCGTACCTCGCCGAACCGTGCGCGACGCGCGGAGTCTATCGGATCTTGCGGTTGAACGCGCTCGGCACGCTGGACGGCGTGCGCGATCTCGTGGCGCTCGCCGAGAGCGACGCTCGCCCCGACGCTGTGATGCTGGCCAAATGCGATAGCCCGCACGAGGCCCGGCAGGCCGCGAGCGTACTGGGAACCCGGCAGGGCGATCCCGCGCTCGTGCTGCTCGTGGAAACGGCGCGCGGCCTGGCCTGCGTTGAAGCCTTGGCCGAGGCCGATTCGCGCGTCACGGGCTTGATGTTCGGCGGCGTCGACCTCGCCGGCGAACTGCGCGCCGAGGCTGGGTGGGAAGCGCTGTTGTACGCGCGGTCCCGGGTTGTGGCCGCGGCGGCGTTGCGCGGCCTGGCCGTGCTCGACGTTCCCTCCTTCGACCTGGAGTCCGCCGCCGGGCCGGCGCGCGACGCCGCGGCCGCGCGGCGGCTCGGATTTACCGGCAAGGCCGCGATCCATCCGCGCCACGTCGCCGCCATCCACGCCGCCTTCGCGCCCGACCCGGACGCGGTCGCCGAAGCGCGCGCGACCTTGGCGGCCGTGGGCGCGGGCGGCGCGATCGTGGTCGCCGGGCGGATGGCCGACAACGCCATGCTACGTGCCGCCCGGCGCACGCTCGAACTGGCCGAGCGCGCGGCCACGGACGGCGCGCGGTGAGCGAGCGATGAACGCCGCGGCCTTGCCGCTCGCGGGCATCACGGTCGTGGCGCTCGAGCAGGCCGTGGCCGCGCCGTTCGCCACGCGCCAACTGGCCGACATGGGCGCGCGCGTGATCAAGATCGAACGGCCCGGGGCCGGCGACTTCGCGCGCGCCTACGATACGACCGTCGCGGGACAGTCGTCGTTCTTCGTTTGGCTCAACCGTTCGAAAGAGAGCGTGGCGCTCGACCTGCGCGAACCGCGCGCGCGAGAGATCCTCGACGCGCTGACGGCGCGCGCCGACGTGTTCATCGCGAACCTCGCGCCGGGCGCCGTCGAGCGCTTGGGTTTCGGCGCGGAGCGGCTGCGCGCGCGCGACCCGCGGCTGATCGTGTGCGAGGTTTCGGGTTACGGCACGAGCGGACCGTATCGCGACAAGAAAGCCTACGACTTGCTCGTGCAAGCCGAGGCCGCGGTGCCGGCGACGACCGGCGACGAACGGCCCGCCAAGGTCGGCATCTCGATTTGCGACATCGCCGCCGGCATGTACGCCTTTTCGTCGATCCTGCTCGCGCTCTTCGCCCGCGAGCGAACCGGTGCGGGCGCGGCGCTTTCGGTCTCGCTCTTCGATGCGATCGGCGAGTGGATGTCGGTGCCGGCTTACGCGACGGCCTATGGCGGAAAGGAACCCGTGCGCGCCGGTCTGCGTCATAACTCGATCTATCCGTACGGGCCGTTCCGTTGCGGCGACGGGGCGAGCGTCATGCTGGCGATTCAAAACGATCGCGAATGGGCCACGTTCTGCCAGTGCGTCTTAGCGCGTCCCGAACTCGCAGCCGATGCTCGCTTCGCCGATAACGTCGCGCGCAGCCGCAACCGCGCCGAGGTCGACGCGCTGATCGAAACCGCGTTCGCGGCGCTGACCGCCGACGCGGCGTCCGCGCTGCTGGACCGGCACGCGATCGCGACGTCGCGGCTCAACGACGTCGCGGGTTTCGTGGCGCATCCTCAGCTAAGCGCGCGGGACCGCTGGCGCGACGTCGCGACGCCGGGCGGCGACGTCCGCGCCATGTTACCGCCCTTCATCGGCTTGGGCGAGCCGATGATGGGTCCCGTCCCCGCCGTTGGGGAGCACACGGCGCGCGTATTGCGCGAATTCGGTTTCGGCGAGAGCGAGTAGCGGCTACCGGCCGCGGGTCGACGCCACACGTTGCGTCCGCTTGCGGGGCGTCGCCATCAACTCCTCGGGCGTTCGCTCGCGCGCCGTCGGTAAGACGGCGCCGATCAACGTTTCAGCGGCCTCGGCCCGGACGGGTTTCGAGAACCAGAAGCCTTGGCCGAATTCACATCCCAGCGCGTGCAGTTGCTGGAACTGCTCCTCGGTTTCGATGCCTTCGGCCAAGGTCGCGAGGCCGAGGTTCTGTGCGAGACTCAAGATCGCGCGCACGACCTCGATGCTACGGGGGTCCGACGACGTTTGGCTGACGAAAGAACGGTCGACCTTCAGGAGTTGCAGCGGAAAGCGCGTCAAATAGCTGAGCGAAGAGTAACCGGTGCCGAAGTCGTCGATGTAGAGGTCGACGCCGAGCTCGCGCACGCGTGCGGCCATCGCCGCCGTCACATCGAACCGCTCCATCAGGCCCGTTTCCGTGATCTCGAGCTTGAGGCAGCTCGGAGCGACGCCGCTGTACGATAAAGCCGAGCGGATGCCGCCGACCAGGTCTTCCTGCGAAAAGTGTTTGCTGGAGAGGTTGACGCTGACCGAGAGTGACGGATCGGCAAACTCGTGTTGCCACGCGCGGAGCTGGCGGCACGCTTCGTTGAGCACCCAGTGATCGATCTGCGTGATCAAGCCGATGCTTTCGGCTTCGGGGATGAACTCGCACGGGTACACGATGCCCCGCTCGGGATGGTTCCAGCGCACCAGAGCTTCGAAACCCATCACACGGCGCGCTTCCAGCGAGACGATCGGCTGGTACTCGATGAAGAATTCCCGGCGTGAAATCGCGCGACGCAGGTCCATCTGCAACGCCAGTACGCCGACCGCACGCGCGCGCATGGCGGCGTCGAAGACGACGTGGCCGGACCGGCCCCGGTTCTTGGCCTCGTACATGGCCGTGTCCGCATCGCGCAGAATCTGTTCGGGCAGGTCGTAGCTGGGCGAACCCAGTGCGATGCCCATGCTCGCCGTCGTGAAGACTTCGCACTCGTCCAGCCGCACCGGCTCGGCGAGTTCCGCTTGGATGCGCGCGGCGATCCGCTCGGCGTCGGCGGCGCCCGGGATGTCGGTCAGCAGGATCGTGAACTCGTCGCCGCCGAGCCGTGCGACGACGTCTTCGGGCCGCACGCAACGCTCCAGCGTGCGGGCAACGTGGATCAGCAGACCGTCGCCGGTCGTATGTCCGAGGCTGTCGTTGACGATTTTGAAGCGGTCCAGGTCGAGAAAGATGACGCCGAAGCGCAGCAGGGGCTGCTCCTTCGAGCGCGCGATCGAGCGGCGCAGGCAGTCGCTGAAGAAGGCGCGGTTCGGCAACTGGGTCAGTTCGTCGCGAAAGGCTTTTCGCGTGATCGACTGGACCGCGTTATTGCGCGCGGTGATGTCGTGGGCGACTTTGACGAATCCGCGCGGCTGGCCGTCCGCACCGGGTTTGAGGCGCGTCGTTTGACCGGTCGCGTAGAAGCGTTCGCCGTCGCGGCGGACGTGCCAGTCTTCGTCGATCGCCTGTCCGGTCGCCGCGGCCGTGAGGAGTTCGGCTTCGGGCATCCCGCGCGCGATCGCCTCGGCGGTGTAGACGATCGAAAAATGCCGGCCGATCATTTCGTCTTCGCGGTAGCCGAAGATATGTTCCGCGCCCGAATTCCAGATCGTGATGAGCCCATGCGGATCGACGGAGAAGATCGCATAGTCGGTCACGCCTTCGACTAACAGGCGCAGCCGCTCTTCGCTCTCGCGCAGCCTTTCGGCCGCTACGTGGTTTTCGGTATAGTCCCGAACGACTTTGGTGAAGCCGGTGACGCTGCCGTGCGCGTCGCGAACCGTTTGCACGGTGTCCGTGCACCAGAAGCGGGAGCCGTCTTTGCGCACGTGCCAACCGTCGACCGAGGTCTTGCCCCATTCTAGTGACGCGACGAGTTCCGCTTGCGGACGGTCTTCCGCGAGATCGGCCTCGGAGAAGAGCATCGAGTAGGGGCGTCCGAGCACTTCGTCCGCGGCGTACCCGAAGATCTGCATGGCGCCCTGATTCCAAGTCGCGATTCGGCCGTCGATCGTCAGACCGAAGATCGCATATTCGCTAAGGCTCTCGACTAACTGGCCGTAGAGAAGCGCCGGCTCCGCGAGTTCGGGCGGCGCGTCGGGACTGGACGAGGGGAGATTATCCGGCACGCGTGAGGTCTTCGTCGGTCCGAGCCGTGAGGATCGAGGCGTCGTCGTCGTTGGAGCCGTTGAGGTTCATCAGATCGCCGATGAGCGCCGCCGCCGGCGTCTTCGAGTTAGCGAAGGCGAGGGTCGCCGCCGAGCGCAACTCCTCCTCGCCCGCGAGCGGTTGCCGCAGGCGTTCGGTCACGCCGTCGGTGTAGAGCACGAGCAGCGAGTTGCGCGGCGTCGCCGCGACGTGCAACGACGGTACGATGCTCGCCTCGATGCCGAGCGGCAAATCCGGCCGCGAGCCTGTCAGAAAGCGCGAACCGGCCCGGCCGACCATGAGCGGCGGCGGGTGGCCGGCGTTCGCGTAGGTTATCGTCCGGGCATCGGTATCGAGAAGCGCGAAGAGCGCCGTCGCGTACCACCACGGGTCGAGCCCGTAGACGTACCGGTTGGCTTCGACCAGGATCTGCGCGGGATCGAGCCCGTCGAGGGCGGCGCTCTTGATCGCCGCTCGCAGGCGCGACATCGCGGCAAAATGCTCGGCGCCGTGGCCGCACACATCGCCGATCGAGAGGGCCAGCACGTTCCGGGAAACGGCAAACGTTTGGCACCAATCGCCGCCGTGCGTCGCGCGCCGCGCCGGCAAGATGCTCGTGCTCAGCCAGAACCCGTTAAAGAGCGAACCGCTCGACGCGACCTCCGAAGATGTGAAAGGGTCGTCATGGTCGATCAAGGAGGTTCCTTAACGAAAAGACTTCGTGTGGTCGGACGATCTCTTGTTCGGTAAACGATAGGGGTAAAGAAGCGAGAGCTATAACAAAGCTCGTTCCGGAAACTTTCCTATAATGTAGTCAATATGCTTGGTCGTGTCTGTGCGATTTCATACAATATATTCGTTCCGCGATGGTAGGTAGTATTCCGAGTCACACACATGCTCGATGGGAGGATGCCTTGCTCCACGACGAGCGAAACAGACGGTGACCGCGTCACAGTTGACCCGTACGGAACTGCGCAAGAACTCGATCTTACACGGTCTTGATGAATCGAGTGCGGATTCGATCGTCAAACACGGTGAACTCGTGGAGCTCGCCGTGCGTCAAAAAATTTACGAACCAGAGCAGCCTATTCGAACCGTCTATTTTCCGCTCGAGTGTATCCTCTCGATCGTCACGCGGATGAAGGATGGGCATCAGATCGAAGTCGGTACGATCGGTCGCGAAGGGATGTCGGCGTTTCCCCTGCTGCTCGGCGCGTCGAGCACCGCCAACGATTGCTATTGTCAGGTCCCCGGGGCCGCGGTGAAGATCAGCAGCACTTTGTTTCGTGAATTGAGCGCCGCCAGCCAGGATTTCCGTCAGCTGCTCGACCGGTACTTGCAAGCATACGTCAACATGCTCGGTCAACTGGCAGCATGCAACCGCTTGCATAACGTCTACGAACGCTGCGCGCGCTGGCTCCTGATGTCGCACGATCGGGTCAGCGGCGACAAGATTCCGTTGACGCACGAATATTTGGCGATGATGCTCGGGACCGGCCGGTCGGGCGTCACCATCGCCGTCGGAACGTTCCAGCAAGCCGGCTTCATCCGATCCGCGCACGGAACGATTACGATCATCGACCGCAACGGACTCGAAAACGCGGCCTGCGAATGCTATGACATCGCGCGCGAACAGTTCGGTGGTTTGCTACGCCGGATGAACAGCCCGGTCTAGCCGGCGCCGAGCGGCTACGCGACCTGACGGATTCGCGGTTTCGCGGAGCCCGCGGTCTTCGACGAACTCGGGTAGGAGCGAAACGTTCCGTCGAGCAGCGAGAAGAAATGGATCGCCGGCCGCTCGCCCAGCGGCTGCCGAGGCGCGGTCTTGGCCATGACGTCGACTGCCACGAGCCGCTCTTCCGGCGTCCGGAACGTTTCCAGGCGGACGAGGTGCAGGCGGCCGCGCGCGTCGCGGACGGCGAGGTCGGCGCCGCTCGTTCCCGCCGAGATCCGCCCGCGGGGAATGCGAAAGAGCCGGCGTGCCAAGCTCGAGGCGGCGAAAGCCGCGGCCGCGCGCAAGGTCGCAGCTTCGAGTTCGTGGCGCCCGACGGGGTCGGTGTCGCCGGTCCGGGCCGCCGCGCCGGTCCGCCGCTCGAGGACGAGCAGGGCGAGGTTCGAAAAATCGCGCACGGCGGGCGGCTCGTCGCGCGACCGGCGAGCCGCTAGCGCCCGGCGCAATGTCTCGCGCACGACGCTCTCGACCAGGGCCGGCGTGCGGAGGAGGAAGGAGAGGCGGTCGTCCATCGTCGGCTCAGCGTAGCCGGCGGGTGTGCCAACGTCGTGTCACACCCGCACCGCTCCGGCCGCGCCGCGACGCCTTCCGGAGTTAGGCTTGCGAAGCGCGGAACATGCCGTGGAAGCCGAAGGGGATGTGGTGGGGCGCGACCGCGCGCGCCAGCTCCGCGAACGTCCGTCCGTCGAGCACGAGCAGATACGACGTTCCGGCGCGCGCGTCCAACACGACCGATAACACGACGCCGTCGTCCTCGTCCACGCTGCCCGGACGAGGAACGAACACGGGCTCGCCCGGGTATGCCCCCGCGGCCGACCAACGCGTGACGCTGCCGTCGCGCGCGTCGATCTTCACAAGCGACCCGAACGCCGTCCACTCGTCGGGCCCGCTCGCATCGACGCCGTAAGCGAAGGCGTACGGTCGCGCGGCGTGAGTACGGGATACGGTCGGCAGTTCGGCCGCCGCGGTCCCGAGCGTCTCGACCTCGGCCGCCGTCTTCCCCGGCACCAGCCGGAAGCGCCGAAAGCTCGGACGCGCGAGCGGCCGCGCGCCGTCGGCCCGGAGGTGCTCGAGCTTGAAGTCGCCGACGATCGTCGCGTCGTCGTAGGCCGCGATGTCGATCACGACCGCGTCCCGCTCATCGAACGCGTTGATCGGATGGAAGGCGAAGGTTGCGTCGCTTTCATACGTGCCGGCCGGCGCGCCGCCGTCCTTCTCGATCAGGTGAAAACGCGTGCCGCGGCCCGGTTCCCAGCGATAATTTTCGATGAACGGCTTGCGTCGCAATAAGAGGTCGAGCGGCCGCACGACGAGCGGATACTCGACGAGGATCACGTAGCGCTGCGTGGTCGCGAAGGCATGGAGGTAGGCGGGTTTGTCCGTGGCGATCGAGGCGATCGTCTCGCGGCGGAGCGTGCCGTCGGCGATGCGCACGATATGGTAGCGCGACGTCCGGCCGACTTCGACGACAACGTTGAACGTGGTTCGGCGCTGCGCGTCGTAGTGGGTGTGAGCGGTCGTGATCTGGCCCGTCACGTCGTCCTCGTACGCGATGACGCCGCGCGTTTCGAGCGTCCGCCCGTCGAAGGCGACCGGTGACGGCGTCTCGGTCAAGGCGAGGTAGCCGTCGCGGAAGGGCACGATGTTGACGTTGGCATTCTCCGAATTGCCGCCGCGCCCACTGAGCCGGTCGCCGACTTTCTCGACGAACGTCCGCTGCGGGTCCGTGCCGAATTCCGAGCACGCGATCCGTCCGGTCCGCTCGGCTTCGAGGAATCCGGGCGTGCGCAAGAAGCGGTTCGCGTAGGACACGTGGCCGGCGCCGATGGTAAACCGGTGAATCATCGCCGCCCCGTCAAACCAGTGGCGATAGCCCGCGCCGCCGACCTCGAACCGTGCCGGGCCGTTGCGCAGGAGCGAGCCGCCAAGCCAAGGCGGTAGCGCGCCTTCCAGCGGCAGCGCGGCCACGTCGGCCTCACGGTCCAAAGTCGTGAATCCCAGCCGGTAGTCCGTGTCGGTGTTCGTGGCGGTTGCGAGCATGAGATTGCCTCCCGGGCGACATATCAATGTGGAATGTCGCCTAAGCCTACAATAGACCACAATGGAATGTCAAGCGACCTCAACGCCACCGCTGCCTCGATGCTGGGCATCCTGGACCGCCGGCCGATGTCGGGCTGGGAGCTCTATGCGAGCTTCGAGGACACGATCGGGCATTTTTGGAGCCTGACCCGCAGCCAAGTCTATCGGGAGCTGCAGACGTTGGCGCAGCAGGGCCTCATCGAGATCGGTTCGAGCGGCCCGCGCGAGCGGCGGGTGTGCACGATCACCGAGGCCGGACGCGCGGCCTTTGCCGCCTGGATCGTGCGCATGCCCGGCGAGGAGCACATTCGGTTCCCGTTGCTGCTGACGACGTTTTTCGGCGACTCCGTTCCGCGCGAGGTGTTGGTCGAGACGTGCCGCGTCCACCGGCTCGCACACGCCGGGCGCTTAGCCGGTTACGAGGGTCAGCTCGAACACGCGCGCGCGCACGCGCCGTTCCCGGCGCTCGCGCTCGAGTTCGGAATCGCGTACGAACGCGCGATCTTGGCGTGGATCGACGGCCTCCCGTGGATGTCCGAAGCCGTCCGATGACCCGAGGGAACGTCGCGGTCGCGTCTAACTCCAGGCCGCATGCTGCAGCGCGTCCTACCTGCCGCCGGACCGCTGCGCCGCTTGTCGTTCGGACTTTCCGACATCGCGGTTTTCCTCGGCGCGCTGATCTTGTTGGCCCTCGTTGCCAAGGTCGGCGCCGGGTCGTTCGTTTCGTTCGTGCCGCCGCAAACGGTGCCGGGCGTCAGTCTCGATCCGCGCAATCTGCCGTATTACGCCTGCCGCTCGACTTTGCGGATGTTCGTGGCGCTGTTCGCGTCGCTGATCTTCACCTTGGTGTACGGCTACGCGGCGGCGCGCAGCCGTTACGCCGAACGGATCCTGATTCCGCTGCTGGATATCTTGCAATCCGTACCGGTGCTGGGCTTTCTTTCGATCACCGTTACCGGTTTCATCGCGCTCTTCCCAGGCAGCCTGCTCGGTCTCGAGGCCGCTTCGATCTTCGCGATCTTCACGGCGCAAGCGTGGAACATGGCGTTCTCATTCTATCAATCGTTGCGCACCTTGCCGGCCGATCTCAACGAAGCGGCCGCCGCGTACGGGCTCTCGTACTGGGAGCGCTTCGTGAAGTTGGAGGTGCCGGCCGGCGCGATCGGCCTCGTTTGGAACGCGCTGATGAGTTTCGGCGGCGGGTGGTTCTTCTTGGCCGCGAGCGAAGCGATCAGCGTCCTCAATCGATCGTATACGTTGCCGGGCATCGGCTCGTACGTAGCGGCGGCCGTGACCGCACGGGACATGCACGCGCTGGGTTGGGCCGTCGTCACGATGGCGGTCGTGATCTTTCTGGTCGACCAGCTCTTCTGGCGTCCGCTCGTCGCCTGGTCGGATAAATTCCGGCTGGAACAGAACGCATCGGCCGATGGCCCGCGCTCGTGGGTCTACGATCTGCTGCGCCACTCCCGGCTCCGGCGCTTCCTCGGCGCGCTGTGGGCGCCGCTCGGCGACGCCCTCGGCGGGGCACTGCGCGCGTTAACGCGCGTGCGTGCGAAGGGCTCGGCCGCCCCGGCCAGCCCGCTGGCCGAGACGCTCTACAACGTGATCCTGATCGTGGTCGTGGTCGTGCTGATCGCGACCGGCGCGCGTTTCATCTTGACGGCGGTCGGTTTCGCCGAGGTCGGGAAAGTCGCGCTGTTGGGCTTCTACACGCTGTTGCGCGTCATCGCGCTGCTGGCCTTCGCGACCGTCGTGTGGACGCCGATCGGCGTCGCGATCGGCTTTAGCCCGAAGTTGGCCCGGGTCGCGCAACCGATCGCGCTCTTTCTCGCTTCCTTTCCGGCAAACTTCATCTTCCCGTTCGCCACGCTTGGTTTCATCCGTTACCACGTGCCGATCGATCTGGGCAGCGTGCTGCTGATGGCGCTGGGCGCGCAGTGGTACATCCTCTTCAACTCGATCGCCGGGGCGCAAAGCATTCCGACCGACCTGCGCGAGATGGCCGCCGATTGCGACTTGCGCGGCTGGAATCGCTGGCGGCGCTTGATCGTGCCCGGCATTTTTTCCTATTGGGTCACGGGCGGCCTCACCGCCAGCGGAGGCGCGTGGAACGCCAGCATCGTGTCCGAAGTCGTTAGCTGGGGTTCCACCACGCTGGTCGCGGCGGGACTCGGCGCCTACATCGCCGACGCGACCTCGAAAGGTGACTGGCCGCGCATCACGCTCGGCGTCGGCGTCATGAGCTTGTACGTCGTGTTCCTCAACCGGGTCCTCTGGCGCCGGCTCTACGCACTGGCCGAAAGAAAGTATCGTCTATGAACGACGTGATCGTGGTCGATAAAGTCTCCAAGTCGTTCCCGCTGCCCGAAGGCAAGGGCGAGTTCGCCGTTCTCGACAACGTCGACGTCCGGGTGGCGGCCGGCGAAGTCGTCGCGTTGCTGGGCCGCAGCGGCAGCGGCAAAAGCACGCTCTTGCGCATCATGGCGGGCTTGATCCAGCCCTCGAGCGGCACGGTCGACAGCAGCGGCAAGCGGCTCGACGGCGCCAACGCCGACGTCGCGATGGTGTTTCAATCGTTCGCGCTGCTGCCGTGGCTAACGGTGATCGAGAACGTCGAACTCGGGCTCGAAGCGCGCGGGGTCGGACGGACGGAGCGGACCAAGCGCGCGCTCAAAGCGATCGACCTCGTCGGACTCGACGGCTTCGAAAGCGCGTATCCCAAAGAACTTTCGGGCGGCATGAAGCAGCGGGTGGGCTTTGCCCGGGCCCTGGTCGTCGAACCCAAGGTTCTCTTCATGGACGAACCGTTCAGCGCGCTCGACGTGCTGACGGCCGAGAATCTGCGCGGCGAAATCGACGACCTCTGGAACGCCGGCCACTTTCCCGCGAAGAGCGTCTTGATCGTCACGCACAACATCGAAGAAGCGGTGTTTCTGGCCGATCGCGTCATCGTGCTAGGCTCGAATCCGGGGCACGTTCGCGGCGAGGTGGCGATCGGGTTGCCTCGCCCGCACGATCGCAACACCCAGCAATTCAAGCGCCTAACCGAATACCTGTACGGCGTCATGACCAATCCCGCGATGGCCGTCGAGTCGCATTCGGCGCAAACGGGCGAACCGGCCGCACCACGTGGCGCCAAGGCGCCGTCACCGTTCGCCCGCCCGCTGCCGCACGTCCGCGTCGGCACGATCAGCGGTCTGGTCGAATTGATGGTCGACATGGGGCCGGACCAAGAAGTCGCCCGGCTTGCCGAACGGCTCGCGTTGCCCGTCGATGATTTTCTCTCGATCGTCGATGCGGCCACCTTGCTCGGCTTCGCTGAGGTAACCGACGGTCGCGTCAACGTCACACCGATCGGCCGCGACTTCGCGACGACGACGATCTTGCGTTCCAAGGACGTCTTTCGAGAGCAGGCGCTGGCACGCGTTCCGATCGTCGCGACGATCGTCAAGACGTTAGCGCAGAAAGAGAACCGGACGATGCGCGCCGACTTCTTCCTCGATCTGCTCGACGAGTATTTTCCCGCCGCCGAGGCCCAGGCGCAGTTCAATACCGCGGTCGAGTGGGGGCGCTATGCCGAGCTCTTCGAGTACGACGCCAACGAGGAGCGCCTCTCGCTCGGCGAGTCGGGCACGGCCTAAGGGTCAGGTCACCCTGAGCAGAGCGAAGGGCGAAGGGCGAGCGCGAGTTGACGCGCCGGGCTCTGGGGGGTATTCTAGGGAAAACCGGCTCGTCGCGGCGTTGCCGGAAGCTGGCTGCCCGATCGAACGATCCGGCCGCTTTTTTTTGACTTAGCGGCCTAGCCGCGACCGAGGGGAGGTGATGATCCGCAATGGACGACGGCACTAGGCGCTTCGACCAGCCTCGCCCGCACCGGGCAATCCTACGGGCGTCGCATTGCGGCGCCGATACTTCCGCTAAGGAGTCTACCGATGTCTTTTCTCATCTCCGTCGCGCGCCGGATCTGGGTCGCGCTCGATACCCCGCCCGCGGCCCGCAGCATGCCGTTCACCAACGCGGATCAGCCCGCATCACCGACCGCCGCGTCGTGGATTTTGCACGCGCGCTGAGCTGACGGCGCGCGCTCGCTGGACCGTTGCTGCCGATGACCTCCGGTCACGGCCGGATTTCGCACGCCGAATTCGCGACTGCGCGTGGCGCTCGCGCCGGTCTTCGGGAGCCGGCCCGACGCGCGGTTGGAGAAAAATCGTCTCGAAGCTGGGCATCGAGGCGGGCGTCGCCGTCAGTTGGCGCGTCGTGCCGGCGAGCGACGAGGAACGAGAACTGATTCCGCAGGCCTGAGCCCGGCCGGTGCCGAGGTTCCCAGCGAATCCCGAGCTTTCTCCGATACGCTCGTGGGCGATGTGGACTCGAGGCCTCGCGCCGTTTTTTGCGCTCGTTTTGCTATTGGCGTCCACGTCGGCGTCGCTCGCGCAGAGCAGCACCGGCGAAATCGATCTGACCGTCGCCGACTCGGCCAGCGACAAGCCGCTCGGAAACGTGCGGACGTTCCTGCTCGGCGCGCAGACGGCCAACGCGCTGACCAACGCCTCGGGCGCGATCACGTTCACCGACGTCCCGGTCGGCATCTATCGCGTTCGCGTGCAACTGCGCGGGTACGACGGTGCGAGCACGCGCGAGTTCGACGTTCTGCCCGACCGCGCCGTCCACGTCAAGATACGCCTCTCGGTGCGCGTCGCCGGAACATCGGGCGAAGCAAACGGGACGGCAAGCAGCGGGAGCACCTCGTCGAGCGACTCCAACCTCAAAGTGATCGGCACCGTTACGGCGCGCGCGAAGATTTCGATCACCACGACCGACATCAACGCCGACAGCCCGGTCCGGCGGCTTTCCGACTCGCTGACCGACGCGCTGGACAAACTAGCGGGAGTCTCGGTCACGACCGATGCGACGGACCCCAACAGCCCGATCCAGATTTCGCTCAACAACCAAGACGAATCGCAGACGGCGCTTACGCTCGACGGCATTCCGCTCTCGGCGCCGGGCTCGGCCGGCAACTTGCGCGGCATCGGCACCGACCTCTTCTCCGGCTCGTCGGTCAGCTTCACGCCGACCGCGGGCGGGTTGGCGGGTGGCGTCAATTTCTCGACGCTGGCGCCGACTCAAGCGTTGCAGGTTCGCATGAACGGTACGACCGGGACCTACGACCGGTCCAATTATTTGTTCGCGGCGACCGGCTCGCTCGACCGCATCGGGTTCGTGGTCGAACACACCGACCGCTGGTCTAACAGTCCGCTGACCTTCCGCGACTATGAAGACCAGAGCGGCCTGACCTACGACCACGGCGGCGACTCCGTCAGCGAAAGCGATCTCGTCAAATTGCGTTACACGCTGGCCGACGAGCGGACCAGCATCACGGCCTCGGCGCTGGACACGAACCGGCTCGCCTACCAAATCTGCGCGCAGGACGTGACGGTCCTGCCGTGCGGCTCCGGTCCCGACAACGATACCTACGGACGTTATGGGCTGGCCTACGCGACGGTGCAATCGCTGGTCGGAAACGTACAGACGAGTTTCTCCGCGTACGCGAATTCCGGCACGTCGTACACCAACGACCTCAACCGCTACGTGCTGGCGCTCGATCCCGGCGCGCCGGACCCGACCAATCCCAACGACTACGCGCCGACGCTCGATCCGTCCGCGTCGTACGGCGACACCTTGACGCGCGGCGTTGCCTACAGCAGCTCGCTCGCCCAGGGGAACCACACGTTCAGTTTTTCGGGAAGCACGTATTCGGCGGTCGATACGTCGACGCCGACCGCCGGTTCGCAGTACGTCACCGCGTACACCAACGCCGCTTCGTCGACTCGCTATCAATTCAGCGACGCGATCAAATCGAACGACCAGTTGACGCTCGCGCCCTCGCTTTCGTTCGCGGACACGAGCGGCGTCGGCGGCTCGTTCTTGGGCGGCATGAGCGCGACGTGGCGGCCGAAGCTGCGCGACACCTACGCGCTCTCGGTCAACGTCGGCAGTTCGCAGCCGAACCTCAGCGCCGTGCAGTCGTTCTCCGATCCCGTCTCCGCGCGCTTCAACTGCGGCGCGCAAACGGCCGTCGTCTCGGGCCCGGGCGATACCGGGAAGGGCTCACCGCAATCCGCGACGGCGATCAACGCGAATTACTCGCACCAGTTCAACGGCGGCGCGTCCGTTTCGATCGCAGCCTACTCGCAGCTACAATCGGGACAGCTGATCGGCGCGCTAATCGACGAGCCGTCTTCCTACTACGCGGCCGCCGGCGCGGGCTACCTCAGCACCTTGTACGCCGCGTATCGCTCCCCCACGGTTTGCGGTCCGCAGGCGCCGGCGCCGACGGTCTACGTGCAAGAAGAAGTGGCCGGCACGCGGCGGCTCTATCAAGGCTTCAATGCGACGGGGCGCTTCGAGCTCACGCCGTATATCGCGCTGCTCCCCTCGTATTCGCTGAACCTGGCCGTGCTCGAAGCCGCCGGCAGCCGGCTCGCCGACGGTCCGTCGACGACGATCGTCGGCGCGCAATTGCCGAACCGGCCGATTCACAAGGGGAACCTCACGCTCGATGGACTCTTGCCGCGTAGCGGGACCGAATTGCTCGCCAATGCCCAGTACGTCGGTTCCAATAACCAGCAAAACCTCGGGTCGTACGTGAACTTCAGTTTCGGCGTGTCGCACCGGTTCGGTCCGGGCCAACTGACGCTCTTCGAGAACAACGCGTTCAACGCGTACGCGGGCGTGTTCGCGACCGACGGGTACGCGCGTCCGGTGCCGCTGTCGAGCGGCGGTTTCTACGACACGGCGGCAACGCCGCTGACGCCGCGCACGATCTTCGCGTCATATGCCGTCGCGATCGGCGGCCCGGCGCCCGGGCCGTCGTTCCGCCAGTTCCAACGCGGTTCGTCGCGCCTGGCGCAGGCGCCGGCATCCGAGCCGAGCCCGAGCCCGGCGCCCCAGCGCCTCGGCCGCTTCACGTCCAACCCGCCGCCGCCGGGTACCGACCCGCTGTCACTCGCGATCGCGCGCACCACCTGTGACGCCGACGCCCAGTCGCAAGCGAAGCCGCTCTACGATGGTCTGCGCGCGTACGTGGCCGCCTATGAAAAGGGTGCGAAGGCCGCCGACGTCGCCACGCTGACGATCGTGTCGCACAAGACGGCGGCCGGCTCAGCGGTCGCGTTCTTCCTGGAAGTGCGGCCGCACTTCGCGCGTCCGCCGGGCGGCGGGCAAGGCGGCGGCGGTACCGGCGGCCAGGGACGCCGCGGCGAGGGCGGCGGGCCGCCGGGTGGTTTTGGCGGCGGGCCCCCCGGCGGCCCGGGCGGCGGCCCGCCGGATGGTGGGGGCGGACCCGGCGGCGGTCCCGGCGGGCCCGGCGGACCCGGCGGCCCGCCGGTGCAAGGCGGCGAGGTCACGGCGCAGTCGTCGCCCGAGGGAAACCGCTCGCCCGAGGCCGATGCCGCCCGGCGGTCTTTCCAGAATTCGCCGGAGTTCAAAGCGTTTCGGAGCTTCGTCGGCTGCGCTTACGTGACGGTGCTCAGCCAAGCGGACGCGGCGGCCAAGGGCGTCGTGCTCGAAGGCGGTCGCCCGGGTTTGCTCTACGTGCCGGGCATCGGGCTGACGTTCGTGCAGCCGCGCGAGTTGCCGCAGGGCGGCGGAAGCCTCAGGGGCAGCGCCTCACCGTCGCCCGGCTAGACGGACGCGCTACTTCGAGACTTCAATCGTCCAACCGCTCACGTTGACGTAGGGCACGTCATCGACCGTCACGGAGCGCGTCTCGAGAATCGAGATCTTGCGGACCGCGGTGCGTCGCACGCTGCCGTCGACCGCGACGGCGACCGTCACGGACGGGTGCGTGGGGCCGGCCGGCGCGCTGCCCTCGCCGGCGGTGCCGGCGGTGGCGCCGGTACCGGGGAAGGCCGGCCCGCCGCGGAATCCGCGACGGCGATTGAAGGTGCGCGCCGGCGTGGCCGCCGGGCTCTGCGCCGCCGAAGCTTCCACCGTGAATTGGCCCACGCCGTGCAGGTCGAACCCGGCGGCGCCGGCATTGATCGCCGCGACCGGCACCGCGACCGACGAATTGGCGCCGTGAAGGTCGGGCAGGTGCAAGATCGGGCTCCAGCCGTCGCGCGGGATGCTGCGCTCTCCGGCAAAGAGTTCGACGAGCCGGTTGAGGCCGTTGACGACGTCGACCAGCGCGCCGTTCGCCGCCGCGGCCGAGTCGGCAGCGGGAATTTGCAGCAAGCCGTCCGGCTGCACGGTCAACGCCGTCTGCTCCGCGGCCGGGTCGCCCGCGATGCCTTTAAGCGTCAGCGCCGTGGCCGATTTCCGGCGCAGCGTCACGTCGCTGCTGAGCGAGCGCGGCCCGGCGTTGCCCTGGGCCAGCCGGGTCACGCGGTAGTGAACGGTGCGGCCCACGGTTGGAATCACGACCGGCGCCGGCGTGTCCGCCCGGGCCGGCGATGCGAAGGCGGCGGCCAAGAGCAAGACCGGAGTTGGCCAGAGCGGTGTCCGTGGCATGGTGAACCTATCCGAGATTGCAGTTCCCACAATCCTACGCCATCGGCGTTTCCCGCGTCGCTTCGGATCGAATTAGAAACCGCTCGGCCGGGCGGCGGCGGTTACGCCGCGGGGATGTAGTCCGCGCGGCGGCGCGCCATGAACCAGTCGATCCACTCGTCCGGGCGCGCGTAGGGCAAGAGCAGCCGGCCGTCGAGCCCGCGCAGGACGACGCCGGTCCAGAAGACGCTGCCGAGCGCGTCGTACACACGCAGCTTCGCCCCGAATTCCAGCGAGTACGCTTTGCGCGGGGGACTGTCGTCGGCCGACTCGTCGGCGAAGAACCCCAGGGTCTCATCGCGTACCCCGCCGTGCGGGGAGTTCTCACGCAAACCGGCGAGCCGTCCGCGAAGGAATCCGCTTTCCGGGAAGGTGACCCGGCCATCGTTGATCAGGAGCGGAATCGCTTCGAGCTCCGCGTCGTTGCGCAAGCGCGCGAAATCGGCTCGCGCTTGACGCTCGATCAGCGTCTGCGGGTTGATCTGGAGCGAGCGGGCCAGGCGGATCGCCGTGGCGACGTCGATGGAGTCGATGCCGGCGAGCATCCGCCGCAGCGGCTCGGCCTCCATGCCGATCAGCGGCGCCAGGGATGCGGCGTCGAGACCGAGCGGCGTCAGGAAATCCCGCTCCAGCAGCGGTCCGGGATGGGCGGCGGGCACGCGCCGGTTACGGGCGAGTCCAAAGGCCGTGATCGGCGGCCCGGTCTGGGCTTTCATCTCTCTTCATCATGTCGGTCCCGAGGCGCGCGACCTTAAGCGCCGTGGGCTCGCCGCCCCTGGGCGCAAGGGAAAGGGGGCAGAGGCCGTTCGCCTCCGCCCCCTTCGCTAACGCCCTGCGGGGCGCTTGGCCCTATTTGTCGTCCCCGTCCCCGTCAGGGTCAGCCGCCGCCGGCGCCGCCATGGCCGCCATGGAGGGCTCCGAGCCGTGGCCGGTGATGCCGTATTCGAGGAGCTGGTTGTACGCCTGCGCCGGCAGGTGGTCGGGCTCGCGGAAGTTCAGCCCGACCGTGCGCGCCGCCCACCATGCGCCATTGTGGAGTAGCCGTACCGCCGGCGTGCGCCGCACGCTCGGGTTGCTGCACGCCGGCACAAGGTCCTTGGCGACCGGCGCTGCGCAGAGCGAGCCGGGAATGATCGCCGTGTACGGCTTGTGGCTCGGCGTCGTCCCGAAAGCGGTCGTGATCGCTTGAGCGTTGGCGTCCTGAAAACCCAGGTGGTTGACGCCGAGCAGATCGGTGACCGTCCGCAGCGCGCTCAGGGTCGTGTACGTGTTGTGATCGATGTAATTGGTCTTCGTGTACGCCGAGATCACGTGAGCGATCGAACGGTGGGCTTCGACGTGATCCTGGCCGTCTTGCGGGTCGTCCTCGATCATGATGATCGCCGTCGACCCCCAGTACTTCGAATGTGAGACCGCTTGGACGAGTTGACCGATCGCGTAGTCGTGGTCGGCGAGCTCGAGTTCGGGCGTGTCCAGACCCTCGATGGTGGCCGAGAACGACCCCGTGTGGTCGTGCGGGATCGTCATCACTTCGAGCGACGGCAAGTTGCCCTTCTCGACGTAGTAGTTGAACTCGCGCGTCCACTCTTCGATGCGGTAGATGTCGGGGTAACGCTGGTCGAACGCGCGGTAGTAGATGTCGGTGCTGGCGCGGATCGAGGGCGTGCTCGGCGAGGATTGGGGCGTCTTCGGGTACGGATTGCGCACCATCGGCGGATCGAACGCGGTGCCCGAGCCGTAGTACGTCAAGTCGTCCTGTTCGCCGTAGTTGCGGAACGTCAAGCCCGCGCGCGCGACCGATTCCCAGACGTAGCCGCCGACCGCGGTCTTGCTGAGGTCGTCGGCGCCCTCGTTGGCCGCCGGGTCCTTGTAGCCGGGCAGGATCGTCGAACTGCCGCTCGGATCGAGAATGCCCGTGATGCGGGTATCGAAGATCGTGTGGCCGCCCGTCGGGGGCAGGCCGAGGTTCTGGTACTGGACGATGCCCTGCCAGTCGTAGGTCAGGCCGTAGCCGTTAGAGTTGCCGTAATCGACGGGCTGTTCTTTCTCGATAAAGTCGTTCGTGTGGCCTTGGAGGCACCAGTTCCAGCCGACGCCGCTGGTTTCGCTCGCGTCGTAGAAGTTATCCAGCGTCACGAAGTCGGCGGCTAGCGCGTGCAAATTCGGCGTGATGTTCTTGTTGAAGAACGCCAGCTTCGCGTCGCCGTTCGAACCGTTGCCCAGGTCACCGAGGATCTGGTCGAACGTGCGGTTCTCGTTGACGATGTAGATTACGTGCTTGATCCGCTTTTGAAGGTACGCCATCTGCGGGTCGAGCCCGCGGTTCTCGAGGTTATTGTTCGCGTCGACGATGGCCGACAGATAGTGAAGTTCTGAACCGCTCGGCGTCGGTTCGGAGAGGATGCCGCCTTTCTCGATCTCCCACGTGTAGTTGTTCTGATTGGTCGGGTTGAGCGAGATGCCGTAGGGCGTGTTCCAGGAGTAGTAGGTCTGGCCGGGGTTGGGGCCGCCGTTGGATTTCTGGTTGACGATGAAGAGGTGCAAGCCGTCCTTGCTGGTCGTGACCGAGGACGGGTACCAGCCGGTCGGAATGCGGCCGGCCACCGTGCCCGACGTCGTGTCGACGACGGCGACGGCGTTCTCGCCGCCGAGGGTCACGTAGAGCAGGGTGCCGTCGGGTGACACGGCGATCGAATTGGGCAGCGACCCCTTGTAGATGTCGCCCGGACGCGCGAGCGAGATGACGCGAGTCTCCTTATCGGTCGTGGAGTCGATGACCGAAACCGAGTCGTCGTTGCCGTTGGCGACGTACAGATAGCGACCGGTGGGATCCCAGGCCGTCTTGTTCGGACCGGCGCGCACCTTGATTGCGCTGGTGAAGGTGGTGCCCGTGATCACGTCCACTTCGTCGTCGCGCAGGCTCGTGACGTAGGCTTTCTGATAGGCCCCCGTCGTGGGATCGCTCTTGATCGCGACCCAGTATGGAAACTCGCCGTGCCCGACGCTGCTGCCGGGCGGCGTGAACTTGACCTCGGCGAGCACTTTGCGCGTGGTCGTGTCGGTGATCGTCGCCGAAGCGTTCTCGAAGTTCGCCACCACGAGCGTCTTGCCGTCGCCGCTGAGCGCGAAGCCGGCTGCGACTGCACCGGTCACCAGCGCCGGTACGGCCTTCCCGGCCGGCGTGCCCGCCAAGATGCCCCCGTCGTATTTCGGGAACGTCTGCGTGTCATTCGAGTTGTGGTTCAAGATGATGAACGGTGCGTCGGGGACGTAGACCGAAATCGTGTTATCGGTTTTCGCTTTGTAGACCAGGATGCGATCGTCGATGCCGCCGGAGACGTAGAAGCGCCGGCCGCCCGGATCCCAGGCGAGTCCCGAGTAGGTATCGGGGATTTCCAGGAGCTGTTTTCGCACCGGCGTGCCCGATTCGACGTCGAAGACGAACAGGAATTCGGCTTGATTGTTGTAGCCGCATTTGAACGTCGGCACGTACGAGCAGTTGTACGGATTGGCGTCGCCGGCGGAGAGCCCGGTCAGCGGGTTGAGAACCGGAAAATAGATCGGTCCGCCGTTCGGTCGCTGAAAGTTGAACGCGATGTTGAAGCCGCTGGTGAGGACGAGCAGCGTCTTGCCGTCCGGGCTCATGGCGGATGAGACCGCGTCGTCAGCGTCGGCGTTGCCGTCGGGACGCAGTCCGGTTACGAGGCGCTGATAGAACGAGCCCTGGGTGACGGTCGCGGTGATAAATTGCCCGGTGGGCAAAAGCGCGGGGCCGCCCCCCGACCCGGATACGGCGAGGTTGCCTAAAGGCTTTGCTCCCGCCAGCGCGACCGTGGCGAGCGTAAGCGCCAACGTTGCGCCCAGCGTAAATCGGACGTGTTTGCTCAAGATTGCGTCGACCTCCAAACCGACGCCTCAAGCGTAGTCCTCAGCCATTAACAACCGATTAGCGAAGGTTGCGACTTGGTTAAGGTTCTGTGGTCACGCCGGCGGTCAGCATAGCGTCGATCGTCGCCTCGGGGTAGCCGGCTTCGCGCAAAATTTCCCGGCTATGTTCGCCCAAGCGCGGCGCCGGACCGCGAGCCGGGGCCGGGAACGCGGCATGCCGCACCGGCACGCCCAGCGACCGGATCGGTCCTTCACTCGGATGTTCTTCCGTGGTAAGAAATCCGGAAGCGGTCAGGTGCGGATCGGCGAGCAAGGTCGCGACGTCACCGAGCGGCATCACCGGCAGGTCCGCGAGGCCGAGCGCGTCGAGCCAATGCGCGGTCGGGCGCGTGGCCAAGATCTCGGCGACCGCGCCGTATGCGACGTCGTAGTGGGCCGCCCGGAGCCGCGAATCCGAGAGCCGGCGATCGGCTTCGTATTCGGCCGTCCGGCCCACGAGCGCGAAGAACCGCGCCCAGTGCGCCTCGGTGTAGAGCAAGACGCAGACGTAACCGTCGGCGGTGGGGTACGGCCGCCGGTTGGCCGAGAGCGCTCTGGCATAACCGGCGGGACCCTCCGGCGGATCGAAGGTTTCGCCCCCGAGGTGGTCGCTCAGGACCAGTTCGACCAGCGTTTCGAACATCGGCACGTCGACCGCGCCGCCCAGTCCGCTGCGCTCGCGGGCGAACAGCGCGGCCAGGATCGCGTTGACCGCGGCCAGCCCGCCGATCCGGTCGGCGATCAGCGCCGGAACGTACCGCGGACGCGGGTCGCCGGCCCGTTCGAAGAGGTGGGCCAACCCCGACGCGCCTTGAATCAAGTCGTCGTAGGCGGGCCGCTCCGCGTACGGGCCGCCGTTGCCGAAGCCGGCCAAGGTCGTGTAGATGATACGCGGATTGGCCGCCGCCACGGACTCGTAGTCGAGCCCGAGCCGTTGCATCGCCGCGCGCCTGACGTTGTGGACGAGCACGTCAGCGCGCGCGCAGACCCGCAGCAGCGCCGCGCGGCCGGCCTCCGTCTTGAGGTCCAGCACGATGCTCCGCTTCCCGCGGTTCCCGTGCAGAAAGATCGCACCCATGCCATGGTGCCTGGCCGCGGACGCGTAGCGCATAATGTCGCCTTCCGGCGGTTCGACTTTGATGACGTCGGCGCCGTAGTCGGCCAGCACGTGGGTCGCGAACGGTCCCATGATCACGGTCGTGAGATCGACGATCCGCACCCCCGCGAGCATCCCGCCGTTCACGTGCTCACCGCCGCACGTTTACGCGACCTCATAAGCGGTAACATATGATCCAGTTTCAGCGCCCCCACCTGGGACGCGCCACGCAAAGGCCCCATAACACGGCACCACGCGAAGGCAGTTGGAAGATGGAGAGCCGCGGGAGTCCGCGGCGGGGGGATCGGGGGGACGTGTCCCCCCGTATTAGAGGAGGGTATCGTTCTGAACAAGAGCTTTCGGGATGGTGGAGA
>Ga0116227_10005971_pt1 | contig 25098 bp, 18 predicted proteins | sample S1TSphgellanicum_FD_89693 | JGI IMG/M metagenome (GOLD analysis project Ga0116227, IMG submission 89693) | Host-associated microbial communities from peat moss isolated from Minnesota, USA - S1T2_Fb - Sphagnum magellanicum MG | ecosystem: Host-associated > Plants > Peat moss > Unclassified... | reverse complement strand
GCTAGTTCAGGATCTATTTCACTAGTCATCGACTCTCTTTTCACCTTTCCCTCACGGTACTCTTCACTATCGCTAAACATTCATACTTAGCCTTTGAGGATGGTTCCCCAATCTTCCTACAGGTTATCTCCCATAGTACTTGTTGAATAGTATTACACATAATATACAGGGCTATTACCTTCTTCGGAGTACCTATTCCAAGGTATTCTATTATGCTATAATCTAATAGGCTAATCCAGGTTCGCTCGCCACTACTTCTGGAGTCTCGGTTGATTTCCTTTCCTACAGTTACTTAGATGTTTCAGTTCACTGCGTAGTATATATTTGGTTTCCCTTAGGATCGCTATGGATATCTTCTGTCATAGCTTTTGGTGTTGCCACCTCCTTTCAATGAATGCTTGCTAGGCATCCCTAACAATCACTTTGATCACTTACACCTAAATGTCCATATTTTTGTCATGCTTTTATTGATTGTTTACTATCCATTTAATACACCTAACTCATCCTATTCGACATATCCTAGTAGTCATAAAAGAACAAGTTGGAGCTGCTAACAATAAAGACACAAGGTGTGTCAATGTGGATAAAGTGAATAATGACCAACTAATGGTTTGGTTCTGTCTGAGAATGGTATACTTTACATGCTTAAGTTATGGTCTATTAATCTCTTATCGGCTAATGGGTATGGTAGATTCTAACAACGATACCTAGCAGGTCAATAATAACTCACTTATCTGAGATAAGCTAATGGTCACAATTTGACACAGTGATGTGTTTAATATGATGAAGATATTAAAAGTAGGCGAAAGAAGGATGAACATGATATACTCTATCTCAGTAGTGCATTCCGTAGCTATTTCTCTCAGGTGCTAAACACATTTGACCAAAGCAATGAGTATTAAATACTCATATCTAGTTTAATTTAAAATATAATATGACAGCAGTAACACAACCACGATACCAATTCCAAAGTCACCCCTTCCACATGGTAGAATTCTCACCTTGGCCTCTACTAACAGCTAACGCTGTTCTGTCAATGATGATTGGAGGAGTCCTATACATGCACGGGATTGCACACGGAACAACATTCCTAATTCTAGGAACACTTGCAACAACATTTGCATTCGTACTATGGTTCCGAGATATGACTACAGAAGGTACATTCCTCGGTGACCACACACTTATCGTCCAAAAAGGACTAACAATGGGAGTTTCACTATTCATTGTAACAGAAATCTTCTTCTTCCTAAGTATTTTCTGGGCATACTTCCACTCTTCACTAGCACCTACTGTTGAACTTGGATCACAATGGCCTCCTGCTGGTATTACAGCTCTTAACCCTATGACAGTTCCTCTACTTAACACTATTCTTCTTCTATCAAGTGGTGCAACAGTAACATACGCACACCACGCACTAATCGAAGGTAACCGACGAGCAGCTATCGTAGGAACAGGACTAACAATTGTACTAGCTGTACTATTCACAGGACTACAAGGATTCGAATACATTGACGCAAACTTTACAATTGCAGATGGTGTATACGGATCATGTTTCTTCTTCTCAACAGGATTCCACGGTTTCCACGTGATCATTGGAACTATCTTCATTGCAGTAGGATTCTACCGAATTCTTGCTTACCACTACACAGCAGAACACCACATTGGTCTAGAAGCAGCTATTCTATACTGGCACTTTGTTGATGTAGTTTGGCTATTCCTTTACGCATCAGTATACTGGTGGGGTTCAGACGGAGTATTTGGATAATACAATCAACCATTTGAGTGAAAATATTAGACTCAGATTTATAACAACATATAACTCCCCGATAATGATACACATCATCATCTTCTAAAAGCATTGACAAGGATTATCATTTAATACAAACATTAGGATTAATAGCCAAGTGGTTTAAGGCGTCGTACTTGAAATACGATAATGCGCAAGCATTCAGAGGTTCGAATCCTTTTTAATCCGATCCATCTATAAAAGTGAACAATGTCACATGACATATAATAAGATTACTCATACTAGTATGAATAATTGAAACCTATTTGTTTAATATCTCATATACAGAGTATTAAGCACTCAAACTTCGATAAAGAGATTGAGTTATAGGAATTACAAGTAAGTGTTTAATTATGGCACATCCGGATGGGTATCTAGGGATCTAACACATGCAAGTCTAATGGTAACACAAGTTATCATGGCGTACAGGTCAGGAAAGTTGGGAAGATGCCTCAAGAACTATGCAAATCATAGATAATCAAAGGGGAAACCCGTCTTGAGATTCGCTCAATACCTAACAGATAGTTGGTGGGGTAAAGCCTAACAAGTCTACAAGAGGTAGAGAAGGATGAAAGTCCTATACTCGACATTGGAAATGAGAAAGTCCAAAGCATCACTCGATGCGCAGCAGTGAAGAATATTGGTCAATGCACAAACGTGTGAACCAGTCACCTAGATTCTAGTAATAGATGTCGTATCTATGAATAATGATCAAGATACTATAAGTCCTGTCCAAACTCTGTGCCAGCAGACGCGGTAAGACAGAGAGGGCGACCCATTGGAGTTTTAAATTGGTGTAAAGGATACGTAGCCGGCCATAAAAATGGCTAGAGTCAAATAGAAGTAATTACAATACCTAGAGTAGGGCTGATATCTTATGATACTAGGGGGAGTGCTAAAGGCGAAGGCATATTACTAGGTAATGACTGACGGTGAGGTATGAAGGCTAAGGTAGCGATAGGGATTAGATACCCCAGTAGTCTTAGCTGTCAACGATGCAGATTAAGAATTAGTTAAAGATTAGCTAGTTCTGATGCTAACGCGTTAAATCTGCCACCTGTAGAGTATAGTCGCATGGCTGAAATACAAATAATTAGACTGTTCGTAAGCAAACGGAGTGGAGCATGTTATTTAATACGATAACCCGCGTAAAATCTTACCACATCTTGCATACCTCAATAACCTCAAAAGGTTGAGTGTACAGGTGCTGCATGGCTGTCGCCAGTTAGTGCTCGTGAGGCCTAAGGTTAATTCCGTTGAACTAACGCAATCCTTGCTATGAGTTGATACCTCGTAGTTTCGCTCTGATAAAGAGCGATTTTAGAAGGACTATGACAAGCCCTCATGGCCCTTATGGTGTGGGCTATAGACGTGCTACAAGAATGTTTACAAAATGATGCAATCTCGAAAGAAGGAGCTAATCACAAAATAACATTAATGTACGGATTGTATTCTGGAACTCGAATACATGAAGCAGGAATTCCGAGTAATCGTGCATCACCACGGCACGGTGAAATGAAATCTTACGGAGGTACTAACCGCTCGTCACGGGCTGAGAGATCGAACGCTATGAAGTTGCGATTAGACAATATATCTACAAGTATTCAAGTAATCACTCATAGAGTAATGATAGTTGATTTAATCGTTTCGAATGGTCAAGATTGATTGGTCTGAAGTCGAAACAAGGTAGCTTTTGGGGAACCAGATGCTGATTAATAACAATTATATAAATCCCCGAACGACTAACATGTCGAACATCCCTATTTAGGGACACATATACGCATACAATATTTTTATACTCATGATCCAAAACATCTTTGTAAACTCACCTCTAGAACAATTTGAAGTATCACCATTTATTAGCATTACTGCTCCTATCCTTGGTAACTTCAACCTGTCTCTAACAAACCTTGGGTTCTACGCAATCATCACTACATTCCTAGTACTAGGGATGCACATCATTGCTAACAACTCACACGCACTTATTCCAAGCAAATGGAGTGTAGCACTAGAAAGTGCATACGCTTCTGTACACGGTATTGTACGAGACCAAATCGGTCCTACAAACGAAATCTACACACCTTTCATTTACAGTCTATTCTTCTTTATCATCATTGCTAACCTTAACGGTAACATCCCATACGGATTCACTGTTACAACATCTATTATGGTAGCGATTGGACTATCTGTAATGATCTTCCTAGGTGTGACAATCCTTGGACTAAGCATCCACGGAGTACACTTCTTTGCCTACTTCATTCCATCAGGTACACCTCTTGGACTAGTACCTCTACTAGTACTTATCGAACTGATTTCATACCTAGCACGAGCTGTATCTCTAGGAGTGCGACTCTTCGCTAACATGGTTGCTGGTCACACACTACTTAAAATTCTATCTACATTCCTGGCACAACTATTCACTGCAAGTATCCTTGTAGCTGTTGTTACTCTAATTCCATTTGCTGTATTCGTTGCACTTATCGGACTAGAACTAGCAGTGTCAGTAATTCAAGCATACGTATTCTGTGTTCTAGCATGTTCATACATTAAAGACGCGATCGAACTTCACTAATGCGTTCTATCTGTTCTTTGATAATCATTAACTCCCCGATATGATCTGTACTAATCTAAAAGAGCAATGGCTAGTGTATCAGTTTTAATCTAATGGAAATATATGCATCATTATATGCCTTGTATCATTAAAAGTAGAGCTCACAAGTGGCCTCATACTATTGGTGTATCATCAAAGTATCAGGGTTCAATTCCCTATCATTAAGAGGAGTGAGTTCTACAATGTAGTAAAAATACTATGTTGTTTTCAGAAAGGTCCATTATTTATCAAACACTACTATGCTATCTGCTCTACTCTTTATTCCTATTATTGGTTCACTGATTCTTCTACCTATGAGTGAAGAATCATCAACAAGTGTGACACGAATGAAACAAATCGCTCTTATCACATCAATGGTGAACTTTATCCTATCTATTGTACTATGGGGAGAATTTGACTCAAGCTCAGTGCAATACCAATTTGTACAAGAATTCAACACTCTTAGCTTCTGCCACTTTAACCTAGGTATTGACGGTATTAGTCTATACTTTGTCCTACTAACAACACTTATCACTCCGATCTGTATTCTATCTAACTGGGATAACATCAAATTTGGTATGAAATACTTCCTTATTGCCTTCCTACTTATGGAAACACTTCTTATTGCTGTGTTCGTTGTACTAGACATTATGCTATTCTACATCTTCTTCGAATCTGTACTTATTCCTATGTTCCTTGTTGTTGGTATCTGGGGTGGGTCTGCTACTCGTATTCGAGCTTCATTCCTTCTATTCCTATACACTCTAGCTGGATCACTATTCATGCTACTAGCTATTATGGTTATCTACTACAACGTTGGAAGTACTGACTTTGCTGTTGTATCACTATCAGACTTCAGTCTAGGTGGCCAAAAAATTCTATGGCTTGCCTTCTTCCTGTCATTTGCGGTGAAAACTCCTCTTGTGCCATTCCACATGTGGCTGCCACGTGCTCATGCTGAAGCTCCTCTAGCTGGATCAATCCTACTAGCTGGACTATTCCTGAAACTTGCTACATACGGATACCTACGAATTCTGATTGGATTCATGCCTGATGCTACATCATACTTCTCACCTCTAGTACAAACAATTGCTATTGTAACTCTGATTTACTCATCACTAGCTACTCTACGACAAGTTGATTTCAAAGCTCTAGTTGCTTACTCATCAATTAGTCACATGGCTATTGTAGTACTTGGACTGTTCTCTAACACTATTATTGGTATTGAAGGTGCTATTGCACTATCAATTGCTCACGGAGTGATCTCTCCTGCTATGTTCACACTGGTAGGAGGTGTACTATACGACCGATTCCACACACGGGTTATTCGATACTACCGAGGTCTAACTGTATACATGCCTGTATTCGCTGCACTATTCTTTGTAACAACTGCATTCAACATGGCCGTACCTCTATCACTAAACTGGGTGGGAGAAGCACTCTCACTAGCAGGTATCTTCCAAAAAAGCCCTGTTATTGGTCTTCTTGGTGCTTCAAGTATTGTACTTTCAGCATGTTACAGTATCTTCCTATTCAACCGACTAGCATTTGGTGCATACTCACAATACCTATCATACACAACAGATGTAACACGACGAGAATTCATGGTTATGCTACCACTACTTGCAGTTGCAGTAATCTTTGGTATCATGCCTAACATCATCTTTAACGATCTACACGTAGCAGTGACACAACTTCTATACACATCATCATAAGATCATGTCAATTCATAAACTCCCCGATAATAGGTGACTAAAAGTATGGTAATACACATATGTATGTGTGTCAATAAAAATGCAGGTGGAAGCCTACCTGGTATGGCGCTTCGTTTGGGTCGGAGACTTTGCAGGTTCGAATCCTGTCCACCTGATTATACCCAAACTATATCCAATGTTGCCATAGCTCAACGGTCAGAGCAAGATACTGTTAATATCGAGATGGAAGTTCGATTCTTCCTGGTGACTATCATTATTAGCAATGCTTACTCGAAGCGGTGAAATTATTCATCAGACTTCTTGTTTATTAGGTTTTTAGCTTCTCCCTCTATAAGAGCAAGAAGAATGTCACTGACATAACCGTAATGAATCACTAAACCATGAACACATTCCTACTCGACTTACTAGCATTTGGAGCAGTTCTTTCTGGTGTACTTGTGATCACATCAAATAACCCTGTTATTTCTGTGCTATTCCTTATCTCTGTATTTATTAACGCTGCAGGATATCTACTACTTCTTGGTGTAGGATTTGTTGGTATCTCATACCTTATTGTGTATGTAGGTGCTATTGCAATTCTATTCCTATTCGTAGTGATGATGCTAAACATTCAACTGACTGAAATTGTATCAGTGGGACGAGAATATACTAAAAACCTACCTCTAGGTTTCATTGTAGGATCTCTATTCTTCTTCGAACTAGTTTCAATCATTCCTAGCTCATACACAGAAGCAGGTCAACTGCCACTAGGTCTATTTAACTACATTAACGGACTATTCCTAGGTGTAGATAGCCCATTCACAGGATCTGATGTACACATGACATTCACTGGACCAGGAGCTGACGATAGTTTCACTCAATTCCTTCAAATTGAAGCTGTTGGTCAAGGTCTTTACACATACGGTTCAGTATGGCTACTACTAGGAAGTATTCTTCTACTACTTGCTATGCTAGGACCTATTGCACTATGTCTACGATCTGCAACAAACGACAAATAATAACAACATTTTAATATTTTCACTCCCCGTATATCTATCTAATTTCATCCTCCTTCCATATGTAACTCCAGAGAGCCTTTGTGTCTATTCAGATGTGGTTTTACATACTGACATACTTACCTAAGGGTGGAGAGTGACAAAATGTCTTATTCTTTGGTTACAATGCATTACGTATTCACTGGCGGCAATCATAGTTATTATATAAGGTATATAATTACCTTTATATTAAAAGTAGAACTCACGAGTGGCCTCGCGCATGGATTGCAAATCTGTCGTGCTAGGGTTCAATTCCCTATGAGTTCTTTGACCAAATAGGGGTGTAGTATAGTGGTAATATAGGGATCTCCAAAGTCTTTGTCGGTGGTTCAATTCCATCCACCCCTGACTTATTATCAAGTACAATAAAGTTTACCCAGATGCACAACACTGAAGATTATATTTATCTAGATGTACCGCACTGAAGATTACATTTATCTAGAAGTACCGCACTGAAGATTATGTTTATCTAGATGTACAGCACAAATGAAGTGCAGATGAGAGATGTAATAACAGCATCGCAACTAAAAGTGAGGAGGAATTTGATTAGTGGTTAAATCACCATTTTTACACAATGGCAACAGCTGTTCGATTCGGCTATTCCTTATTAGGATTGTGATTATTACACAAACTATACAACATTCGAGAAGACACCTTAACGATATCCTACAAGAGCAATAAGCGAGGTAGAGAGTTTAAACTCAGATATCGGGCCTAGATCTCTAAGATCTAGAGATGCATAGTATTAAATACATATTTAACACTCAACTATTATCAGTATAATAGGTTGCACGCTGACTAAGAACTATTTATTAAAATTATTATGACATACCTACTTTCATTTATTCTTAACCCTGTGTACTGTGACGCACCAGAACCATGGCAAATTGGTTTCCAAGATGGAGCATCACCTACATTCGAAGGGATTACAGAACTACACAACGCCATTTTCTTCTACCTACTAGTTATTCTAGTTGGAGTATGTTGGGTGCTTGGATCTATTATCGCTAACTTCAGCAGCTCAAAAACATCACTAGTGTACAAATACGCTAACCACGGTACACTTATCGAACTAGTGTGGACTATTACACCTGCATTTATTCTTATTGCTATCGCATTCCCTTCATTCAAACTACTTTACCTAATGGACGAAGTGATTTCTCCATCTATGACTATTAAAGTAGTAGGACACCAATGGTACTGGTCATACGAATACAGTGACTTTGTAAACGACGACGGAGAATCAATCGAATTTGATTCTTACATGATTCCAGATACTGACCTAGAAGACGGACAACTGCGACTACTTGATGTTGATAACCGAGTAGTAGTGCCAGTAGACACACACATTCGATTCGTAGTAACAGGAGCAGATGTAATTCACGATTTTGCTGTTCCTTCACTAGGACTAAAAATTGACTGTTGCCCAGGACGACTTAACCAAACATCAGTACTAATCCAACGAGAAGGAGTATTCTACGGACAATGTTCAGAACTATGTGGAGTATACCACGGATTCATGCCTATTGCTGTAGAAGCTGTGTCACTTGACAAATACCTATCATGGCTAGACTCACAATCATAGACTTTGCCTTAACATAAAACATCTTATATTATTGTATCAAAAGTACTATATTATATTAGGCTAAGGCCAAATTCTAAAATCTAGTGGACCTTATAGTACGGAGAAATTCATCTATAACCTACTAGACCTTGATTCTAACTCACACCATGCTAGCAGTTATTTACAACCTTCTAGAAGTTCTGATTGTACTAGTACCTATTCTACTTGCTGTGGCCTTTATGACTATTATCGAACGAAAAGTTCTTGCAGCAATGCAACGTCGTGTAGGACCTAACAAAGTGGGATACTACGGAGTGCTACAACCTTTTGCGGATGCCCTAAAACTAGTAGTTAAAGAAACAGTTATTCCAGCACAAGCTACTAAAAGTCTATTCTTTCTAGCTCCTGTGATTACACTGATCTTCAGTCTACTAGGATGGGGGGTTATCCCATTCGGTGCAGGACTAACACTTTCAGACTTTTCTCTAGGAATTCTATATACACTAGCTATTTCATCAGTTGGTGTATACGGAGTTCTATTCGCTGGATGGTCTGCGAACTCTAAATATGCTTTCCTTGGATCTCTTCGATCAACTGCTCAAATGATTTCTTACGAACTAATTCTTAGTTCAGCTATTCTAACAGTTATTCTACTGACAGGATCATTTAACATCATTACTATTATCGAAAACCAAGAATCTGTTTGGTTCGTAGTACCTCTACTGCCTATGTTCATCATCTTCTTCATTTCTGCACTTGCAGAAACTAACCGTACACCGTTTGATCTACCGGAAGCCGAATCAGAACTAGTTGCTGGATTCTTCACAGAACACAGTGGTATGATTTTCGTATTCTTCTTCCTAGGAGAATACTGTTCTATTGTACTAATGTCAACACTGACAGCTATTCTATTCTTTGGTGGTTACAACATGCCAGAACTATTCGTTAACGATACATTTATTAACCTACAAAGTATCGTACTAGGACTTAAAACATGTATGTTCTGTTTCCTTTTCGTTTGGTTCCGAGCTACACTACCTCGACTCCGATACGACCAACTAATGGTATTCTGTTGGACAGGTATGCTACCTCTAGCTATCGGTCTGATCGTTCTAGTGCCAAGTATTCTTGTTGCATTTGACATCACACCATACTAATGCTAAACCATTATAAACTCCCCGAAATAGAGTAGATTATTTAAGGGAACTTAGTGTAATGGTAACACAAAGGATTCCTACTTCTTTAGATCTCAGTTCGAATCTGAGAGTATCCATAAATAATATTTCACCACTTAAAAGGGATGAATATAGGAAATAAAAGGGGCGGAGCCCTTACTCTTTAAAAGAGAGTGTTCTATTTCTGGCTATCACATAGGAATGGGTCGCTCGAACGGCTGCCTACAATCCTATCGGATCATGAGGCCTTCCGTACTCGCTCGCTCTCACTAAATGAATAGGTGTACAGATTCAATCATACGACTCTTTCATTTCAGAATATGATTAGAAGTGTAAGGTTATGAATCTTATTAAGTATGCAGTAAACAGCTACTTTAAATAAGTAAGCAAGCAGAACTAATGCTGGTAACAAAATATAGACTAGCTAGGTATTATAGTTCCTTGTAACATTTTGACACTACCGTAGGTCACTCTGATACAGCATAACAGGTATGGGTCGCTCAACGGCAGTCTGCGATCCTACCGTCTCGCTCGCTCAACTGGAATCATTGTTATCCCTAATGAATCATGCCATTAGTTTAATGAACAGACCGTAATGCATCAGAAGAGATCTAGCTCATCCGATAGGAAGAGCGATATCTGTGGTCTATATACAGCAAGGCTGGAAGAGTTATGAGTCAAAATAATACTATGTATGACAGCCTTGTGAACCGCTGGTAGTGATAGATAGAGTTTACATCGATTCGTGCGGGATAGGGTCTATACGTCTGACTAATATTAAACCACTATTGAGTCTTGGAGAATCTCTGCTCTAAAAGGGAGTTATAAGGCGATATAAGCTAAAGGCATAGCAAGTATGCTGGAACTGGTAAACAGGTCTTTCTTAAGTAAAGATGTCTTAGGGCTTTAGGGTTCGATTCCCTATACTTGTATAAACGCGAAGTAGTGTAAAGGTAACATATCGGTCTCATGATCCGAAGTCACTAGGTTCAATTCCAGTCTTCGCTTGTATTTATTAGAAACATTCATTGTATAGAGACGCTATCGTATATCGGTTAATACACTTGCCCTTCACGCAGGATAGACGGGTTCGATTCCCGTTGGCGTTATAATAATAGTTAAAATAACAGATAAAAGCCTGTATAGTTAAGTGGTATAACACGAATCTTGTAAATTTGAGTTTTTGGTTCGATTCCAGATACGGGCAAAGAAATACAATCATTTAATGCCTTTTAGTGTGACAAATGACCTCTAGGGTAATTGGCAACCCGACTGTTTTTGGTGCGGTAGATTCTACGTTCGAGTCGTAGGAGGTCAGTTAGGGTCAGGGGATAATTTATATCCGCTAATATGTATCCATAGGATCACATACCGGGAGTGTAACTCAGTGGTAGAGTAGCCGACTTTTAATCGGCCTGTCAATGGTTCGATCCCATTTACTCTCAATAAATAAATAGAATACTAACGAGATTTTAACACAAAGGAAGGACACAACTATAGGCGAGGTGTATTCGGTTGCTAACTGAACGAAGCTAGGCTTCTTATGGGTTCGAATCCCATTCCTTCCGTAAATATATACACTGATTATATTAGTGTTTCGGGGAGTTCAACAGAGTGAATTATTATACAACAGCTCGTTGGCTGATCCATACTTTCACTGTGAAGGCACCTTTTTTGTTTTTAGTAGTAAATGATGCACTGTCAACTAGAGACAGGTTCCCTTTGGAGAATGTACCAATTTGCATTGTTTGTACTGATTGTCGTGGTCGTGATCGTTCTGTTGCTAGACGTCCTGATACTCGCACTTTAATACCAACAATGTGTGATGGTAGAAGACTTGCAAGTGCTTCTACTGATTGTGTGTTTTTAACAGGTGCAAGAGTACTGAAAATTCGACGTACAATTTGCACAAGTGTATAGCTTTGTGTATTCAGGGCAATAAATTGCGCAAGAATGTAGCTGTTAAGATATGGGTAGTGTTGTTTAACTAGTCGTAGTTCTACTGGTCGACCAAATAGTGAGCTTAGTACATCACCTAGGTTATTAACAGTATTGTTATTTAGTACTTGACCTTTAACAGGAACGTAGTAAAAGACATGAATAACTACAGTTTCAGCATTCATAGTGAATACTGGTTTACTAGCTAGAACGTTAATAGGAGCAAAGAAGTGTGCAATTAGTGTAGTAGCACTTCGTGTAGCATTAAGCATAGTTTGGCTGTGTACTCCGTTATTAAAGTGGTAACCAACTACATTATTTTGTCCTTCCGGTAGAAAGAATTTAGCTAGACTTTGAGTCAGAATGTTTTTCATTTTAGTTGTTATTTTATATGTATGACCATGCGTGCCTAGTGATAAGGCTAATGAGAAGAAGTTTGACCTTCTTTAGTGTAAAGTAATATTATGATAGGATATGTCTATCGGTCATATTATCACACCACTTAGAGCTGAAAAAAGGGATTGAACCTTTGTCATACCGTTATGAGTGGTAAGTTTTGACCGACTAAACTATTTCAGCTGTACGGGATAAGATATTCATAGGCCGAATTCTGTTTACCAGCTGATTCTATCTATTATCTTATTTATAATAAGGACCTTACATGGGAGTTTATTTCACAGTTATAATAATGACACACCTATAGTGTGCAATTATTGCATATAACCAAATCTCTGTAACATTACCACAGCTCTTGCTGTTCCCTAAAGACATGTAATGATTGGCCTCAGACCTTCCTTGCATAGGCGTACACCTATACCCAGCTGTGTATATCTTAACCCGTTACTTATATGGAGATGTGTATTATTATTAAGGGCAAAACCACAGAATCGAACTGAGGTATCTCCGACCACAACGGAGTGTTCTACCATTGAACTAGAATTACCTATTCTTGAGTGTTTGAAATCATCACTATTACGTTCTTGTGACGGGGAGGACTTGAACCTCCAGTAGATATAAATCTGACCGATTTACAGTCGGCTGCCTTACCAATTAGACGTACCTTCACTTTAATTAACTTGTGCCTTGGAGAAGACTCGAACTTCTCCCTCAGAATCTTCAGTTCTGTGCTCTACCTGATGAGCTACCGAGGCTTTAAGAATGGAGAAATAGGGACTCGAACCCTAACACCCGTGATGCAAACACGGGATACTAGCCCTTATATTATTTCCCCTAGCTTTTAAGGAATAAGTTGATATTGAAGAGATGGTGTGAAAATGTGGTAAGTTATGATCAATGACAGTCTTAACTATAAGGGTTCTTATAGCGAAATTCCTTGGCGGTTAAATGCAGTCCTATATTTTGACTCTCAATAGAGTGAGTCATTGTATTAGTGATCGGGGATTTGAAGGATAATAACTAAGATTGTTTGTCTGTAGCAATGTCCATAAGTGTGTTTTCGATAATACCAACAACTGGCACAATAACAAGGAACCAAGCAAAGTATAGGAAAGTTGCAATAGCACCGATTGTAATGTATGGTTCTTCAGCGTGTTGTGACCCTAGGTACATAAGTAGGAAGAAATCTGTTACGAATACCCAGAATGCGAATCGCATTAGAGGTCGGAATTGGCTTCCTCGTGTTCGTGATGTATCTAGAACTGGCATTAGAAGAAGGATAAGTAGGGATCCTAGCATTCCAACAACTCCTAGCAGTTTGTTAGGAATTGATCGTAGAATTGCGTAGTATGGTAGTAGGTACCATTCTGGCACAATTGAAGGTGGAGTTTGCATAGGGTTAGCAGGGATGTAGTTATCGCTGTGTCCCATTACATTTGGCATGTAGAAGATAATGATTGATAGCGCTAGGAAGAAAGCTAGGATTGTTACTAGATCTTTGAAGATGAAGTATGGGTGCATTGCTAGTTTGTCCGCGTTTGAGCTAATACCAAGAGGGTTGCTACTTCCGTGTACGTGTAGAGCCATCATGTGCATGATTGCTAGAGCAGATAGTAGGAAAGGTAGTAGGTAGTGAAGAGAGAAGAATCGGTTAAGTGTGGCGTTGTTTACTGAGAAACCTCCCCAAACGAATTGTACGAAATCTTGTCCAATCCAAGGTACAGCAGAAAGCATGTTAGTAATTACAGTAGCTCCCCATAGTGACATTTGCCCGTATGGTAGTACGTAACCTAGGAATGCAATACCCATCATAAGAACTAGAATGATTACTCCGATAGACCATAGTAGCACTCGAGGTGATCGGTATGATCCGAAGTAAAGTCCTCGTGCGATGTGTAGGTAAACAAAGATGAAGAAGAATGAAGCAACGTTAGCGTGCATGTATCGAATAAGCCATCCGTAGTTAACATCTCGCATGATGTGTTCTACTGAAATAAAGGCTAGATCTACGTTAGGTGTGTAGTGCATAGCAAGAAGCACTCCTGTTACAATTTGGATACCTAGGCAAAGAGCTAGTAGAGAACCGAAGTTCCAAACGTAGCTAAGGTTTACTGGTTGAGGTGAGTCAATCACGTAACTGTTCACTAGGGCTAGAAATGAGTTTTTTTTAAGAATACGCATAGTTATATATTTATTTTTAACACCAAAGGCCCTAAAAGGCAAGCTAGAAACTTATGTTGAATTATCCGAAGACGTTGTAAGTGAGAAAATGTTGTAAATGTAGTATATCCAGCAAGGCCGAACCGAAAGTATATTTGTACTCTTTAAGAGCGTGGAAAATGGCAGTTCACATACCATATTATATGGCATATACGAGGCTATCGTTAAGCTCAAGAAGAATCGAACTTCTACTCCGCCGATATCAACAGCGTGTACTAACCGTTATACTATGAGCTTTTCCTTAAGTTGTTGTACACTTTTATATTAGACAAAAGATATTTATATTAGCCTGAACATTTTGACACTATCGGGGAGTGAAATGAGTATGAAATATTAGTATTATGTTGTAGATTTACCAGCTGATGGTAGTAGTACTAGAGCACTGAAGTATACTAGAATAAGTGCAATGTCACCTCCAAAGATTGAATCTACTGCTCCTTCGTTAAGCATGATAGGTGCAAATAGTAGGAAGATGAATGAAATTAGTCCTAGAATAATGTACAGAGCGTAACTAGTAATAACACCTGTGTCGTAGCTAGCTACTGTTCGTCCTGTGTTTGTCAGTACGTTACTGAATCCGTATGGTCCTACTAGTTCAATAAGTCCTCGATCTACTACTTTAGAAATAACATGTCCTAGTTGTAGACCACCGTTGATAATGTATTTGTTGTACACTACGTCGAATAGCCATTTTCCGTTAAGGAATGTGTATAGTGCGTAACCAACTGAGTTGTTAGTTAGACCAATAGTAAATGAAGGAACTGAGTGGTATAGGTATACTGCTAGCCCTGCCCCAAATAGACTTCCAATAGCTGGAAGTAGTTTAAGAAGTAGAGGTAGTCCAAATTCAGCTTCGATCAGTGAGATGTGGTCAGGGTGTTGGAATAGTGATGTTGATAGGAAGTCAGATCCAACTCCTACAAAGGCATCTTTCGCAATGTAACCAAATACTACTGATAGAATTGATAGAATTACAAGTGGAATAACAATAATCATCGGTGCTTCGTGTGCATGTAGGTAATCTCCTTTAGGTGCGTTAGGCACTGTAAAGAATGTTAGTGAGATTAGTCGGAATGAGTAGAAAGCTGTAAATACCGCTGAAATTGTACCAAGCCAGTATGCAATATTACCAGAGACTTCGTATTGACCTAGTGCTACTTCAAGAATAAGATCTTTACTGTAGAATCCTGTTAGGAATGGGAATGCCATTAGTGATAGTGATCCAATAAGAATAGCTGTGTATGTGAATGGTAGGAAGTTAACCAGTCCACCCAGTCGTCGCAGATCTTGTTGGTCAGCCATACCGTGAATAACAGCACCTGCAGCAAGGAATAGTAGAGCTTTGAAGAAAGCGTGGTTCACAAGGTGGAATAGTGCCACATTGTATTGTGATAGTCCTACTGCCATGAATAGGTATCCCATTTGTGAACATGTACTGTAAGCAATAACCCGTTTAAGGTCATTTTGTAGTAGTCCTGTTGTAGCAGCAAAGAATGCTGTTAGAGCACCAACCCAAGTAATCACAATAAGAACTGTTGGTCCGTATTCGATGATAGGTGATGATCGTAGCATTAGGTAAACCCCAGCTGTTACAAGAGTAGCAGCGTGGATAAGAGCAGACACTGGAGTAGGTCCTTCCATTGCATCAGGTAGCCATGTGTGTAGTCCGATTTGAGCAGATTTAGCCATAGCACCTACCAGTAGAAGTAGTCCGATAATAGTGATAGCTGATTCGTTAATGAATGGAGCTACACTGAATACAGTTGCGTAATCAACGTTACCAAATACCCAGAAGATTGCAAAGAATCCTACAGATAGGAACATATCACCAACACGGTTCACAGTTAGAGCTTTAATACCAGATTTGTTAGCTTGGATACGTGTGTACCAGAAGTTAATAAGAAGGTATGATGAGATACCAATACCTTCCCATCCGATAAACATGATGAAGTAGTTATCTCCGGCTACAAGAATAAGCATGAAGAATGTGAACATAGATAGGTAAGAGAAGAATCGTTGGTTGTGAGGGTCTTCAGCCATGTATGAAATTGAGTATAGGTGAACAAGTGATGAAACAACTAGAACAGGAAGTAGCATAGAAACAGTAAGAGAATCAAATAGGAATCCCCAGTTAACTAGCATGAATTCTGAGTCAATCCAACTGAACAGTTCGATAGATACAGGTGATCCACATAGACCTACTTCGTAGAATGCTACAATAGCAAGTAGAGCAGATGTTGTAAGACATCCAGTAGTAATGATGTGTGCTCCTGTCACACCAATAGATCGTCCTCGTAGACCAGCGATAGCTGATCCAAACATAGGAAGGGCAAGAATAGATAGATACATTATGTTCGAAGAGAAATGTTACCTCGTAGTCGGTAGTATGCTACTAGAATACCAAGACCAATCGCAGATTCTGCACCTGCGATAGCGATAATGTAGATACCGTATGTTTGTCCCATGATGTCGTCAAATTGGTATGAGCTTACAAGTACAAGTAGAGTCACAGCAAGTAGCATTAGTTCAATAGAAATAATCATTAGAATAATGTTTTTACGGTTCAGGATGAACCCTAGAATTCCGATAAGGAATAGAACTAGTGATAGAGTCATGAGACATAATAGTATGACCAAATGGCATAGGTGTAAAGTGAATAATGGGTAATAACCCATAAAACTAGAATGGATGACATGGTATATAATAGCCATAGCCAAAGGGCACCAGAAGTATAGATATGAAAGATACAATATTTTCACACTGGCGATACATTATAGAGGAATCTGTATAATGCTAATTTACGGTTAGCTTTCACAATGAGAACTATTAATAGTTAAACTTAGACCATTCGAATGTCGATACGTCTAATATGTGTTGCTGGGTATAATACGAGAAAAAGCGGGTTCGAACCGCCATACCCCACTTCGACAAAGTGGTACATTGCCAATTATGCTATTTTCCCTGTATGTCCATAGTTTATATAAAGCTCAACCTTATATACTTTTAACTAACCATTTCGTTAGCTCTGGTATCGGCCTATCACTTACAGGTGATTTATTATAACTACGGGGAGTTGAAGATAATATATGTTTTATTATCGTTATTATTGAGGTCGTTCAATAGTAGGTTGGCTAATAGCTGATCGTTGGTCAGTAAAGTAAAGCGCACCTTTACCTAGTTCGTACACGAATCCAAGAGTAAGTACTGTGAAGAAAATCATCGCAACCCAGAATCCGTATGTTGATACATTGTAAAGAGTCACCGCTACAGGGTATAGTAGTAGAATTTCAAGATCAAAGATCAGGAATAGAATACCAACTAGGTAGTATTGGATACTGAAAGGAGCACGAGTTTGTCCGTAGATTGGAGAGAATCCACATTCGTATGCTGTTACTTTTTCTGTGTCAGGTCGGTGAGCAGCTAGAAGTACGTTAAGAACAAGTAGGATGGCCACTAGAATAGGCACAACAATAAAGAGAAGTGTTAGTGAGTTCATTAGTATTGGAACAGTGTAAGAGCCAGAAGACTAGTGCTATTTAGAATAATTGACGGTTTGAATACGAATAGAGTGATGGCCATAGTTAGTGTTGCAATGGCAAAGCTATGTGTAGCTGTTAGTTTGCTTTCTTGTGAAAGTGTTGATGATCCTGTATCTACATCACCTGAGTCAAAGTGAATCACTCGTACAATTTTTAGGTAGTATGACGCACTAATAACTGATACGATAATAGCAACAAGAGATAGGAAGTAGTATCCACTGTGTGTTGCTGAGTATAGAACCATTTGTTTTCCGAAGAATCCAATTAGAGGAGGTACCCCTGCCATAGAGAATAGACAGAGTGTTAGAGATAGTCCAAGTAGAGGGTTAGCTCGGAATTGTCCTGCTAGATCTGAAATGAATTGGATATCTGTACCGTTACCATCTGATCGAGAAACGTTACTGTGTAGTACGTAACCAAATGCTAGGATAATAAGGAATGCGTTAAGGTTTGTAATACTGTATTGCACTAGGTAGAATAGGAATGATTCAATTGATTCTTCAGTGTTAATAGCTAGAGCTAGTAGTAGGAATCCTACATGTGAGATAGTACTGTATGCTAGTAGTCGTTTCATTCGGTATTGTGCTAGACCTACAACTGTACCAATAATAAGTGACAGTAGTGATGAAACTAGTAGTAGGTTTTTCCATACATCGAATGGAATTCCGTTCATCATAAGTGTTAGAGATGATCCGTTAAGACCTAGTCCACTTTGTAGTTCTAGTAGGAATACAAAGATAGAGATTTTAGGCATTACTGCTAGCCATGTTGTTACAATAGTTGGTACACCATCGTATACATCAGGAGACCAGTTGTGGAATGGAGCTGCAGACACTTTGAATAGGAATCCAACTACAAGAATAGTAAGACCGATAGCACAAGGACCTAGGTCAGTTGTTAGGCTGTCGATACTTGCTACAGATAGGATAGAGAAGATATCTTCAAGGTTAGTTAGACCAGTAAATGCGTAAATAAGCGCAGATCCAAGAAGAATAAGTCCAGAAGATAGACCACCAAGTAGGAAGTATTTAAGTCCAGCTGAAGTAGCAGATTCTGAGTCTCGGTAAAGAGTAGCAAGAATGTATACAGCGAAAGATTGTAGTTCAATACTTAGGTATACAGATACTAGATCAGCACTAGACATTAGAAATGTTGCACCACATGTAGTGAATAGGATCATTAGAGGGTATTCTGCAATTGTTGGCAGAGCTGTAAATACTGTACGAGATCCTGCTTTGATTGCATTTGTAACAGGTGCCCAAGGTAGAAGGATAATAGCACCTACAATGAAGATGAATGTATCGATAGATTGAGACACTGATGTCACTTGGAATAGTCCACTGTAAATACTTACACCTGAACCAATAGCTTGGATGTCAAGAGCGTTAAAAGATAGCGCTGCGGCATATAGTAGAACAATAGAAGCTACTCGGGTAAGAAGAAGAGGAGAAATGTTGACGTTAGGAAGCGCTACGGCTGTCATTAGAGAAAAAATACCTAAAACAAGCATTACTATTAAGGCAGTTTATACAATCATTTATCATCAACTTGGTAAAGGTGCCTAACAAAAAGGAGAGTCAAAATATTGCATACGAATAGATATGAGTACCCAGACTCGAACTGGGGTCATCCGAGTGGAAGTCGGAGATAATAAACCACTATATGATACTCACGTTATTGCCATCTAAAGCTTGACGCTGATGCTTTTAGTCATCAGTCAGAAACGTCCTACTGGAATCGAACCAATATCAACTGTTTCGAAGACAGATGCACTATCCGTTGTGCTAAGGACGCTATCCGGGAGAAAAAGGGTAATATATTATAGAAATACAAATGAAGAGACTCGAACTCTTATGCCACAGAAGACACCATGTCCTAAGCATGGCCTGTATACCAATTCCAGCACATTTGCTTTTTATATTAGCCTCCCTTTTATCTAATCTCGGGGAGTTTATGTATTAGTGTTGCCACTAATGATTTTCGTAACTATGAGTAAAGTACTAGGAATGATACCATAAGGGCGAATAGTCCTGTAGCTTCTGCTAGGGCGAATCCTAGAATAGCGTATGTGAAGAGTTGTCCTCGAAGTGCTGGGTTTCGGGCTGTTGAAGAGATTAGAGATGAGAAGATTGAACCGATTCCGATTCCCGCTCCTGTTAGTCCGATCGCTGCTAGTCCTGCACCGATGTATTTTGCTGCTGCCATTGTATATACGTGTGTCTACATTCTCTTCTAGTCTAAACCAAAGAAAATTCAAGTAAATTATAGTGTTCTCACCTATTGAGATCGCACACTTTTAGGGATGTTTATCGAGAAGTTTAAAATGATTAAAGAATACATCAAACAAAATAGTGTAGTTCGATTGCGTCTTCTCCTCATTTCTATTCCGCATTGGTGTTTGTTATCATCAGTATAGTGAGCGGTTAGCAAGGCTGTCATGCATAGTTCATCACTAATACATTACCCTTCCAGCCCTGCTGGATATATATATTGATATTGCTCTTTTAGAGTATGAAAATACGTTTAAGTACATTATGTCCAACACGTTTAAGTATATGTATGAATCATTAAGGACTCTGTATAAACTAGTTTGAGCGACCCGTAAGGTTATGAATGAATAGAGGGCATCAGGGATGCCTACAGGTATTTAATCCTATATTTGCCCCTATGCTTATATATATTTTCTCACTTTTTAGGGGTAGTGAGGCATTATAATATTGATCGGGGAGTTGAAATATTTGTGACTAGAGTTTTGTGATGTATACTCGTGTTACAAATAGGTTTACAAAGTATGGTAGTACGTATACTGACATAATGTATGTGATTGTGAACAGTGCTACTAGAGCAAATGTAATTTGGTTCACAAAGTAAAATGGTAGAAGTTGTGGCATGGTAAAAATTATCAATGTGAGCTCTATTTAGAGCTATTTCAAATCTAAGTCAGAAATGAAATATGCGGGGATTTGAAGTGTTATAATATTGCTATTAGTTAACACAACTGATTGTTAAGATTGTAGTGGCATCATGTGGTATGCGTGGTATGGTGTAGGGCTAGGAACTGTCCATTCTAGTGTAGTACTTGTTTGAGATTCTTTCAGGTATGAAGGAGTGCTCATGAAGAATTGAGGAATTCCGAAGGGGTTAGCTGATGCTACAGGTTGGTTTGCAAGCATGTCGTAAATGATGTATAGGAATACTCCTGTTGCTACTACTGAAATCATTGATCCAATAGAACTGATGTAGTTCCATCCTTCAAATGCGTCAGGGTAGTCAGGAATACGTCGTGGCATTCCAGCTAGTCCTAGGAAGTGTTGTGGCATGAATGTAGTGTTTACACCTACGAACAGAGTCCAGAAGTGTACTTGTGCTAGTGTTTCGTTGTACATTTTTCCTAGGATTTTTGGTGCCCAGTAGTAGAATCCAGCGAATACTGAGAATACAGCACCCATTGATAGAACATAGTGGAAGTGAGCTACTACGTAGTAAGTATCGTGCATAGCTACATCCATTGATGCGTTAGCTAGTACTACTCCTGTTAGTCCACCGATAGTGAACAGGAATACGAATCCTAGAGCGAATAGCATAGGAGCTGTGTATCGTACTGAACCACCGTAACATGTTGCCATCCAACTGAAGATTTTAATACCTGTTGGTACAGCAATAATCATTGTAGCAGCTGTGAAGTAAGCTCGTGTATCTACATCAAGTCCTACAGCGTACATGTGGTGAGACCATACAATGAATCCTAGAATACCAATTGAAGCAATAGCGTAAACCATTCCTAGGTAACCGAATACAGGTTTTCCTGAGAATGCAGAAATAACGTGTGATACGATACCGAATCCTGGAATAACAATTAGGTATACTTCAGGGTGTCCGAAGAACCAGAATAGGTGTTGGTATAGAACTGGGTCACCTCCTCCTGCTGGGTCGTAGAATGAAGTGTTGAAGTTTCGATCTGTTAGGATCATTGTGATAGCACCAGCAAGTACAGGCATAGCTAGAACAATAATAATTGATTGGAATAGCATAGACCATACAAATAGAGGCATTTTGTGTAGTGTCATACCAGGTGCACGCATATTCATGATTGTTGTGATAATGTTAATACCACCAAGCATTGAAGACACTCCTGATAGGTGAAGTGAGAAAATAGCAAGATCAACTGATCCACCTGAGTGAGATTGGATCCCAGCAAGTGGAACGTATACTGTCCATCCTGTTCCTGCTCCTTGTTCTACGAATGCACTAGCTAGAAGAAGTACGATCGCTGGAACTAGAATCCAGAATGAAATGTTGTTAAGTCGAGGGAATGCCATATCAGGTGCACCAATAAGTACAGGTACCATGTAGTTAGCGAATCCAGCCATAGCAGGAACAACTACGAATAGTAGCATGATAATACCGTGAGCAGTAATAATCACGTTGTACAGTTGGTGGTCCCCTGCAAGGAATTGAGTACCTGGAGCAGATAGTTCAAGTCGAATAAGAACAGATAGAGCTGTTCCTACAAGTCCTGTGAAGATCGCATATACTAGGTAAAGTGTCCCAATGTCTTTGGCGTTAGTTGAGAATAACCATCGTGTAATCATAATATTGTTTAAAAAAGTTCCTCATTAGCTCGGGTGTTTGTGGGTGTGTTTAATAGGATAATGTTGTCCTGAGTTCACTTTTAATGATTATCATCTGAGTGAAAATGTTACACTTATCGTGTTTTGTTAGGAAGTGACTCTTCTGTATTAACCTTAAGCTAATCATCTGATAAAGTCACTTTTAATAATTTGACTCCACTATTATTTAAATAATGGAGGTATAAAGGGGTAATATGGTAGGTGTAAGTAATATGGCTAATTAGTATCACTAAGCTAACACACCTTACGGTGCTTACACATGTGACCTATCTAGAAGTAGTCTACTTCTTGCCTAATATAATCGCCACTGGCAGGCTTCAATCACTTATATGCTTTCAGTGTTTATCCTTTGTGTTCGTAGCTACCCAACGATGCCAGCTTTTGTGCCAACAATTGGTACACCATAGGAACATAGATCTAAGTCCTTTCGTACTAAAGATCCGCCCAGCTTTGATAATTCGTTCGTGTGGAAGATAGGAACCATACTGACTCTCATCGTATTGAACCCAACTCGCGTACCTTTTTAATCTGCGAACAGCAGAACCCTTCCCAGCTTGTGCACCAGGAGGATAAGGTGAGTCGACATCGAGGTGGCAAACAGCGCGGACAATATGAACTCTCGCGCGCTATTACCCTGTTATCCCTAGCGTAACTTTTATTCCTTGAGCGATGGCTTTTCCATAAAATACCACCGGATCACTAAGTCCTACTTACGTATCTGCTTGACTTGTCAGTCTTGCAGTTAAGCATGCTTATGCCTTTACACTTACTTTTGTTTTACATAACAAATTAGTTTCCATCTAATACAAGCATACCTTTGAAGTCCTCCGATACTCTATTGGAGGAAACCGTCCCAGTTAAACTACCCACCAGTCATTGTCTCCTATTAAGATAAGTTCCAGTTTGATGTTAGTAAAGGTGTTTCATTGACGTCTAACGACTCCCTTCTACTCTACACCTAACTCAACCCAGAACGATAACTGGCTATAGTAAAGCTGCATAGGGTCTTCCCGTCTACCCACACGTAAACCGCATCTTCACGGCTAATTCAATTTCACTGAGATACTATATGAGACAGCAGAGGCATTATTACTCTATTCATGCAGGACCGCATTTAACGGCCAAGGAATTTCGCTACCTTAGAATCCTTATAGTTAAGACTGTCATTGATCAGAGGTTCCACAAGTGTCGATATTCGCACCCGTGTTATACTCATGACATCGGACAAGATTCAGCACCTATACAACATCGTGTGATATAGCAGATGCCTGTGTTTTTGGTAAACAGTTATGCCTCTCGATTGTGTGCCACCAATGATCGTAACCATTGGTCATCCTTATTATCGAGTGTACGGATGTAGTTTGCCGAGTTCCTTATATAGTATTATCTCATCGCCTTAGTATTCTCTACCTGAGAACCTGTGTCGGTTTAGGGTACGGTATACTACCGCATTATTTTCTTGGCCCAGTATCACTGGACTTTCTGCGATTGACTCATCGATCTTAAGCATTAGCCAAAGATTTTAGAGGCCGTATTCACCCATAGCTGTCGAACATTTCTATGGAACCCTTTCTCATTCGGCGGGAAGCATTATAGCTTCCTTCTACGTTACTCATGTCAGCATTATCTCTTCGACTATGTCCATAAAATGAAACACTCTACTTCAACCATGTCGAATGTGCAATTACCCAGTCTTATTCTGTATTAAGGAATAAGAAGGCATAGTATCGGTAAGTGGTCTAAGACCCGTTAATCTTCGGCGCTACAATCCATTAGACTACTAAGTTGTTACACTTTCATTAAAAGATTGCCACTACCAAGCACACTTTATAGTTGTGTGAGGATTATAACTTCCTTATTTTCACTTAACCACTCTTTTGGGACCTTATTCTATGCTCACGGCTGTTTCCGTCTCGACTACCCACCTTATCATGAGCAGTCTGAAATCTCTGTACCAATTTACGTTATTCCGAGGTTAACTACCAATGGTAAAGCCTCTCGGCCCCCCAATTGAACCTAAGCCAAATAATGACTTAAGTATGGCAATCAGTGCTGTACCCGCGTAAATCTAACTAGAGAGTCATACCTATATATGTTTCATTGCATACCAGCTATCTCGTGGTCAGATTGGCCTTTCACCTACAATCCTCAGCTCATTGGACAATACTGCAACATTGAACCATTCGGCCTATTTACTAGCCTGGCCAAGGATAGATCACCACGTTTCGGGTCTTATAATATTAACTATTTCCCACACTCAATATTATGAGTTAGTCGCTTTCGCTAGGGTTATTCACCTTGCTAATACTATAAACTCGCTGACCCATTATACAAAAGGTACGTTATCACTTTTTCTTATTGAACAAGCTCTAACTGCTTATATGATTGCTAGTTCAGGATCTATTTCACTAGTCATCGACTCTCTTTTCACCTTTCCCTCACGGTACTCTTCACTATCGCTAAACATTCATACTTAGCCTTTGAGGATGGTTCCCCAATCTTCCTACAGG
>Ga0116227_10005969_pt1 | contig 25105 bp, 15 predicted proteins | sample S1TSphgellanicum_FD_89693 | JGI IMG/M metagenome (GOLD analysis project Ga0116227, IMG submission 89693) | Host-associated microbial communities from peat moss isolated from Minnesota, USA - S1T2_Fb - Sphagnum magellanicum MG | ecosystem: Host-associated > Plants > Peat moss > Unclassified... | reverse complement strand
TTTTTTGTGTTTCTGTGTGTGTTGGTTTGTCACAGCTTTTGTAATTTATTTTGTGTGTTTGTGTGTGTGTGTGATTTTGTTGCAGTTTTTGCAATTTTTATGTGTTTTTTATTTTCTCTTAATTTTTGTTGCAATTTTTGAGTATATTGATTTTTTTTCAGTTATTGCAATTTTTATGTGAGTTGATATGTCTAAGTTTTTGTTGCAAATCTTATGTCTGTCAATTTTTGTCTCAGTTTTTGTTGCAATTTTTATGTGTGTTGACTTTTGTCTAAGTTCTTTTTGCAATTTTTATGTGTGTTGATTTTTGTCTCATTTTTTGTTGCAATTTCTGAGTGTGTTCATTTGTCTCAATTCTTGCAATTTTTGTGCATCTTAATTTGTCTCAAGTTTTTCGAACTTTCTGTTGTGTTTTGGACACCTTTAGCACTAAAGCGGGGAAAAAGATGAGCGAAAGGATCACAATAGTGAGTGGCAAAATGAAGGAGCTTTTTCAGGTCTCAACACAAGCTGATAAACTTGTGGAGGAGGCGACAGCGGAAAATCTGGAAGGACCAGACTAGGGCAAAAGCTTGGCAATATGTGAACTTTTTCATTAAAAAAAAACCTTTTTATAAAAAATCTCCACCATTTATACATATGATGCAAAAGTATGGTGGCCGAAGGTCACGGGCACCCACTAGTATAATATATGATGCATCTTCCATAGGTTCATTACTTTCTTCCTTGGATTGAAAAGATGCATTCATAAAATGATTTGGGCACTATTTGAAGTTTAGAATATTGTAAAATGATTGGATGGCTATGGTTGAAGTTAGTGATTTTTTGGATGTGGCGTCATTTTGCAAAAAAAATTAAAAAAGGAATTTCAAATTCCTTTTAATTTTCCCCCCAAATCTTTATTTTAAAATCATCAAAATTTGCCACAATTGCTTTAAATATGAAAAGGTGATTAAGATTTCTACTTTCAAATTTTGAATATTTCCAAATTTGGCTAAATATACTTATGGATGATTGCCATTTGAGCAACATCACAAAATTGAAAAAAAAAACACTAGTTGAAATGGGCTTAGCCACTTGGAATGTCATCAGTAAGCAAAAGTAGGACTTTGATTACCCAAGATAGGATACAACTTGAATTCATCAATGAATGGTGCATCCACCATATCTCCAATCAACATGAAATGTCCATTTGTTGGAATTTATGCCTCCTTCGTATTTAGTGTGTTTCTTTTGGGTAAAATAGGTGAATTCCCCTTCCTCCCTCAAAGTTAAAACACATTTTTTGCATGTCTCCATGTAGGCTACATTTGAATGGGTTTCTTTTGAAAATTTCAAAGTCCATCTCCCAAAACCAAGACATTTTAATTCCTAAGGAACTTTACCAAATTGAATATGTAAGTACAGATTGTTGTATATCTAGTTGAGAGATTTCAAAGGTCATGTTAAGCTTCTTAATAGGATGTTATTTGACTTTCCAAATTGATGTTTGATTGATGATGACACTTTTTGACAAATTGTGTTCTAATTTTTCAAATGGACATAAATTAAACAATTTTTTTTTCATTAAAGAATAGAAGTTCAACATATTGTATCCTTTTTCAAAATCTTTCCAATGAGCCACAAATCATTTGATTTGGACAAGGTTTATCCCTCCAAACCTTGTTTCAAACAATAGGGCACTCTCCTTCATTTGGATTAGTGTTTCAAATTTGTCATGTTCCAAACTTGCTTGCTTACATTTGCCCCAACCTTGGTCTCAAAACCTTTTATGAATTTATTGAAATAAAATTTCTTGCAAGTAATCAAATGCAAACTACAAAAGAACACACCCAACCTTCAAATTCAAGCCCTTCCCCTTATGAGTCATGGTTACTAAACCTTCATAAGCAAATGCTATAATTCCAATGTGACAATCACATGAAATTCATAAAACAATAGTTATTCCAACACACTTCAATAATGTTACAATAATGCAATCATAAATTGCACCCATCCTCAATGCCATTCCTTATCATGAAACCAAAGTTGGATGCAATCCTAATAAACATGAAACCAAAGTTGGATGCAAACCACAAAAAACCATAACATTCAACATTGAAATAGATCATGAAATTGCAATAGTTGTCACTTGGTAAAGCAAGAACTTGGTGGCCTAAGGCATGATTCATATAAAAATAAAGTACACCACGGTGAAAAATTAGATGTGTTTGTCATTTTCCTTCTTACTAATTTTTTACTATTAAGACCTTTCAAATCATATTTCATTTTTGTATTTGCACATGTGCCCATGATATTGTACCTATTACTAATGTTAAACATTAAATAATTTTTAGGAAGACGAGTTAGAAAAAAACAAAAAAAAATTGATCTCACCTTGCCAAATTAAAAATTTGATCTCACCATGCCAACTCTTCCAAGAATTGAACCTTGACATGCATAATGAATGGCACAATCCACTCCATGGGGTTACCACAATAAATTCAAGATATTATAAAAACCTTGCATACTTATACTTGATTTTTGAAATTTTGAAATATTCAAATTGGGGTTTTTGGACCAATTTCTTTTGAAATAATGGCAGATTATCAATCATAGGTATGATCATTGAGTTTTCAAATGTTGGCTTTCAATCCTTAGCCTTTAAATGTTAACCCCTTGTTCTAACCACAAGGATTTTAATTATGACTAATTTTTTTCATTCGTTTCACATTGTTGTTTTCTATATCTTTCCATGAAATTAGGTAGATTGTTTGTTTTGTTTGTCACATTGAGATATCCCAAACAATTGTGCTTTTCATTGTGTTCTTGGTACCGTTGGAAAGCCCTCCACAAGCAGGGGAACACCTATGTTGTTGGGTAATGTTTAGACCTATGATGTACGAGTAATGAAATATTGAATAATCTTGTAAAAAAAATCAATAAAATGTAAAACATATTTTAGAAAGATTGGGGCCCTTTCTTGTTATTGTTGGAAAGCCTTCAACGAATAGGAATTAATGGAGTTTATCATTTAATGTTTAGACCTAAGTTGTGAGAGATATTGAATTTTGAGTAATTTTTGTAACTAAAAAATAATTTAAAATATTTTTTCACAATTGAACTTTACTTTCAAGATCTTGTTCACATTTAAAGCCATTACATATAGTCTTATTCACACTTTGGCTAGTAGCACAAGCCACATTAATATTTAGTAAGGAAGGTAATTTGTTTGTTTTGTATGTTTATTGTGTGGAGATTTCCCAAACTATGGTACTTTCCATTGCACTCTTGGTAACATTTGAAAGTTGTTGATGAATAGGGGCGCACCAAAATGGTTTGATAATGTTTAAATTTATGATGTAAGAATTATTGAATATTAAACAAAATTTTCATTGAAATTCAATGAAATCAAAACAAATCTTTTTGGGGAAATTTGGGCAAAATCTTGATATTGTTAGAAAGCAATTGATGGGTGGGATTTCTTGGAGGAAATTTCAAAATTTTTAGATTTAAGGTAGGGGAGATATTGAGTTTTGAATAATTTTCATAATGGATTTTTTTTAAAAAAATTTATTTTCTTCACAATTGGGCTTTATCATTAGGAATGAGTTCACACTTGAGCCAATGGCACATGCCACACGAGATGTTGCAAGAACATTTACAATGTGTAGAACTTGTTCCACATAATTTTGTTTTCAATTTTCAAACCCAAAATAATATTCAACAAAAAAAACATAACTAAATTGTTGTCCTAGACAAGAAAGGGCAATAACATGTTTTATTTTTTCATATTATGTCCCTTAAATTGGGAATTACCTACAAAATATGTAGGTTACAACAATGAGCTTTCCTTTCAACATTGGAATAAACCCCATTTCATTAACATTTAAATCACAAATGTAGCATCTTATAAATCAATAATGGAAATTGTGCAAAATTCGTTCATTCATAATTCATATGTTTCATGTATTGATATTGTGCATTGAAAACAAATTTAATATACATACTAATTGGAAGATGTGAAATTCATGTGACATTTGTTCATTAAAAGGTTCGTATTTCAATTGTTAACATATTTATCTGTCAAATGTGTTTTTAATACGTGACATATTCATATGTAAAATGTACAAACTTATGAATGAACAAATTTCGCACAATTTTCATTATTAATTCGTCACATGCTAAATTTGTGATATATTATATGCTATAACTTGTCATTTTTTTGGTGATTGAATCCTCTCTTCATCTTTTGTAGATTTAGTTGTAACTAAACAAAATTAAACTAGATACTAATGTTGGTTTGTTACTTGGATATGCAATGATAACATAAATTTCAAATTATCAATGATTTTTTCAGTGACCTAATCAACATTGTTGCATAGTATAAATAATGTAGTTGACACCAATGTGTGCCACAAAATGTTTAAATAATTTAATAGTAGAAAGAAATGCGGTTTAACAATTGAGATTTGAAATCTTGATAGTTGAAAAACAAAGTTGGAATTTTCATAAGCTTTGCACATCAACTTGTCAATATCGAAAAGTAAAAATTACACTAGAACAATAAAAGGATGTGAATGCAAATCTTGTAAAGTATTTGGCTATAATTTTTTTTAGAGTAAACAGAGAACACCTTAAATCAAGGAATGTAGCCTCATTGAAAGGAGGAAGCAACTTGTAATGGTCACTAATAATTGAAACCACCAATGATTAACATTCGATTGTTGACATGATCATTATCAAATTGCGCATTAGTTAAAGAAGTGTCTAAGGCCTTCATTACAAGTTTGCAAATGCCTTGGATAGATTTCCTTTGACAAATCCTAATTATCATTAGCTACAATAACATGTTATTCTTAACCCGAAATATTGCAATTTCAATGCAAAAACTATTTCTTGCAAAAACAATTTATTCACTTGTCAATTACCATTGAAAAATCTCTTGAATAAGTTGATCTGAACATTATGAAATGCCAAATCAAAATGAATAGATTTCACTTAAACCTTGTAATAAAGCAATTTACACTCCCCTATGTAAATTTCCAACAAACCAAATTTGCTGACTACAAAAATATTACAAAATTGTGGGAAATTTAATACCTAAGCTAGTTTTCCTATAAACTAGAGAGCATTAAATTTACAGTTTTCAGAAAGTTGAATGGCAATCATATTGTGTTAATTGCCTAAGCAGTTCAACAACATACGACTACATGCTCTGGACTTCACATTCAAGGAGTCTCTGTCGCACATCACTGCATCTATACCAAAGGAAATAGCACACAATTTCAGTGGATTTTCACATTTAAAAAGCCACTTTTTCCAAGCACTACTTCAGGCCTGTTGCATATAGTTCAGTACAGTGTCAATTGCCTGCAATTTTTTCTACAGCACAACTTTTCTTTGTGCCTTATTTCTGAGATCCGATGAGAATCCACCCAAAAAAATTAGGTCAAAACTTTTTTGACATTACTTCAGTAGTGTCCAATAAATGTCCTTCACAAGTTCTAGAAAAACACCCATTGAAGTCACTCTTTGCTTCTTTGAGAGAGAGAGAGAGAGAGAGATCTATTTAAATTTGCAAATTTGCACCAAGAACTTGCAAAATGCAACCACTGTGTTTTTTAGTGCTACCTGAAAGAATGGATGGATCTTGAATTGACAATTGAACCAGCTTACATTCCGTCAAACAAACTGTGAAGACTTCTGACTGATTCATCTTCCTCCTGTAGAAACCATTTACTCTTGCTCTCATTTGGTAATCCTAAACCCCCACTGGAGACTCGAGTTAGGAGACTATTAGAGCGTTTGGCCACATGTGCCATTTCGTGAACCAGTTCCAATGATTCTGATAATCTGGAGAGGAGATTTACCAATGCTATCACCTCATTCCGCTGTAAATCCAGCTGAAAACCCAATAAAAACCCCCCAGAAAAAGGAAAATGTGAGTGCAACTGAACTGCATCTGAGGATTATACACCTATTTCCATCCATAGACATACAGCAAATATGATAGAAGAGAAAAGAAACAGAGTTACCCAAACTTTGGAGCTCCCATAAACTACTCAGCACTTACTGTGTGGGCAGATGAATCTTGACCCTCAACAGAGAAGAGAATTTTGAGCGCAGTGCCCAATCCCAGGATTTGAAGTTTTCCCCATAATCGACACTTCTCACATCCAACACAATCCATCAATGCACTGCCACAGGAAAACCATTGGCCACAGTGTCAGTAGTTCACCATAAACCACACAAGACCTTTAGCACATCTGTGGGATTACTAGACACATGTTAACATATCATATGAGATTGCAAATAAATCTCCACAACAACACTTTGAAGGTAACATAACAATGAGTGCAGTCATAACCTTGTGGGAGTCACTCACAAAGTGTCAGACCATAGCAGTGATAAGGTGCGCCATTACTACCCACTGACTTCATCAGCTCCTGATATGAGTGTAGATAAGTATAGAACATGATAACACTACATCTTGTGCTGGGAGCACTTTACCCCAGCAGAAACAGTAACATCAACATGGCCATTGCCAATATTGTTACAAGCAAAGCATTTTCTACTTAAGCAATGGCTACAGAAGGGTCTCAGAAACCTTGTCCAAACTCTTCCTTTAATAGCTGCAAATTGTACTCATGAGTAAGAATGAAAGGTGCTACCTGATGTTTCGAAAGTGATTCTGAAGTTGCTGCTTGAGTTCAGCACCATCAGAACCACGCCACATCTGGGCCTCATCAAAAGGTATGGGGCAGGCAGTTCGCAGGTGCTGACAGTTCACCAATCTTCTCACAAGTTCCTGAGTTTCTTGATCCTCTGCACCATTGCCTGTACTATACTCTGCTTGTGACAAGTATGCCTCAGCCTGATTGCCCACCAGTCAAAAAGAGTGTACTTTAGCTTGGATGTTAGTTACAGACAGCAAACTCACCAATTGCTTGCCAGTCACAACAGTACAAAGATTAGGCATTTCTCAATATCCTTTTCACCTTTAGCAGGAGCTCATATACATTCAAAAGCGGCACATAGGAGAAAGAGCTAAGCATGGGTAGTGGAGGATAAACCAACTAATGCCACACATATGCTAGGAACAGAAAAATTGCACACCTTTGTTACAGCCCGCAAAACAAAAAGGAATGTGAAGTAGAGATTCTGTACACGCTCAGGATGCATCAGCACACGGTCATGCATTATCCCATAATTCTTGCCCCACTGAACAAACACCAGAACAAAAGCTTTGTTACCAACAGAGGACTCTTTGTACCATGTGAACAGAAGAATATCTAATTGTTAGCCTAGTTGCATGGAAAGCCTATGTACATTATGTGGTAGTCAAGAATACCCCTAGCTTGTGTGGTACACACCTAGGCCCTGCAGTTGGTGCACCAAGGTAACAGAGAGTACTCTGCAATGCTTGTGCAGACCAATATCAAATATCCCCACAATCTGTTTCTTCTGTCTACTCTTTGGTCATAATCAGGCCCTTCCTGACAACTGCTGTAGGCTTGACTGAGAAATAAAACCAGACAGATGTGACTAGAGGGAAGCCACTGCCCCAATGCCTACCTCTTTATTTGGCTACAAAAGTTCCATCCTTCATTTTTTCACCTAGTTCAGACTCTTTTCTGCCTGGTGGTCCTAGACATTTGCATCCACATGTATCTCTGACAAATCATGTCAATTTTGCACAATTTAGGCATTTTTACACACCTTAGCTGTGGCCTCATCAAGCAGATAATCTCCAGCAATGTGGGCGGATATGGAAGTATGAAGGCCTGATATAAGCCTGTAGAATACACGCCTCTCAGCACATGTATCTCTCTCCCCATCTGCAACAAATTTGGCGACAAAGAATTAGCTGCAGTAGTTGACCTATCAAATTGCACTTTTAAGGGAGAAAAATCCCAGTAGGTAACCTGATAAATTGCAACCCATCTTCAAACTCTCTATTAACAATCTCTGAAGATGACTTGCATCTAGGCCTTCATTTGACTAGACTACAAGAGCTTCTTCCCAGGTGTCCCACTGATACCATCCAGCCAACTACATTGAACATTGAGCTGTGAAGGGGACATAATATAGTAGGCACCAGTTCTCAGCTGCAAATGAGAAGTAAAATGCCCTAAATACTTGCACTGTACTATCTTTCTCTGACCAACCCTCCTCTGCACAACATGTAGACATGCGACAAATTGGAACCTGATTAGGAAGCTGGTATGACACTGACAAGCCTATTGACTCAAAACAACAGATATATAAAATGCATCTTCTAACATTAAATCTTGAGCAGTGCAATAGTGGACATTGCTGTGCTATTTGCACTGGAATTGCTGGTCAAAATCCTGCCCCCACACCTTTATTATCTGTATAGAAAGTGTCAAAACACAACCTTTGAAGCAGTTCTGATTGTATACAGCCTCCCATATTTGTCGTGCTGATACTCCTGTGTAGCCCGTATATTTCTCAGGATTCAGCAACAAGTTAACATAGGTAATGTCTCCTGAAAATGAACACCACCACGCCTTTCAAAAAACTTGCATCAATGTCATAGCAGGATGGTTGTGCCCTTCAACTGAGCACCTATACCAGAAAGATCTTGAGAACCACAATCAAAGAAACATATCAAAGACTACATCATACTCTTTACAGGTACAGAATCACCCCCAAAAGTCAATACACAAATATCTCCTCATTCAACACCTGTACTCATCCCAGTTAAGTGCTTCAAACACAATAGACTTTGAAGTGCAGTGCTCTCGCCTTTTGTGTGGCCCTCTGTATTAGATCAGAGTTGCCAGAGCTGGAAACAAAGGAGATGTTCAGCCATGGAACAACTTACCATTCTCTGTCTCATCGTCATAAGTCCAGGGGTTGTCACTCTCTGTCCAACCTTGAAATGCTTGTGCATCCAGAGTGCGATCTACAACCCCTTGAGGTTTTCCCTCCTGACATGTCAAGTGGTCTGAAGCAAGGCCTTTAAGGGTTGCTGGAAACTCATTCTCTGGACACTCACAAACACTGCAATCACGCAGCCGGCACATGCCATCATCTGGCCAGAATGGACAATCACACCACAGCCTTACCTGCAATCAACCGCACCCACAGTGAACTCTGAATACACACACCCATCTTGCAGCATCAGGAGAACAACAGTGAGTGAGCATCCTGGTGGAAGGAATCTCACAGAACTGAAGTGAGCTCCATAGTGTACCTAAAGAACAATGGTTCACAGCTGCAGCTCTCACATGTAACAAACTTAAGATTCTGCTTGTATTCAACAGGCATTGCAATTCATGACCAGAATAGAACCACTTCTGAGAACACTTTGCAGAAAAGGTACAGAGAATAACATGAATCGCAAACCACATTAGCAAGTGACTGTTTCTCAACACATCAAGCTGCTAAGACTGTAGTGGTCACAGGGCAAGCCACCTTGCAAGAATGGCTGCTTTGGGGAGGAGGGAAATAGATGAAATCATGCTTTTCAGATTGTCAAGCTGACAGTTCAAACTAAACAACAATCACAATCAGCTATGATGGATTGTGCAAGTCAACAATCATCAGAAAGGAAAGCCACACCAAAACCCCACCCATCCATACCACTTGCTGGAAAAGATGACCCACAGAGCTGCACACATGTGCGCTTATTGGAACATATGCCAAGAAATCAGGTCATTGAGATTGCAAGCCATCTGGTGATGAAACCAGAGGTAGTACCTTGAAGTAGCGAAAGAAAGGAGTTTTCACAAGTTTCTGAAGAATGCCATGCAGAAACTCTTTGTTCAAAGAATCGACGGTTGCATAGTCACAGCAGCAATCCTCGACAACTCCCTGGAACTCATTCAAACCCTGCAGCACCCTTACACTGCCTCACTCCATGGACTAAAATAAACAAACAACCTGATCAAGAATTGGATGCAGCAGCAATTGCACTGCTGCTGCACTTCTCCATGACAATGGAGGAGTTGGGCATCTGGTAGGATTGTAACACGCAATTTCCACATCCCTGGCAAAGTGGCAGAGGCTAGAAAGAGGAACAGAGCCCCAGAAAGCTTCAGATCTAAAAGAGAAAGACAAATGTCTGCTGCTGCAATTCTTCTTCTTCTTCTGCTGCTGCTGCTGCAAATGGAACTCTTAGTCTGCTGCAAATCCAGATCCAAACAGATGCTTTCTTCCACACTTTCCATGCAACAGACTTCAACCCTAATCACAAAACACAAAGGGGGTTGCTGGTTTTTCTTCAGTGTTTTGCATTAAGGATCCATACCTGACAGCCACACGAGGACTTGGTGGTGCCGTCTCCTGTTCCTATTCCCCGCAGGAGAGGAGATTGTTGCGCAAACCATCGCAGCTGAGGCCGTTGTTGGTAAGCCGCACCAACAGCCAGAAGTAGTACCAGACTTGCTACCAGAATTCGCTTCCATGGGGCCCATCCCTGCCTTTTCCGTCTCTTCTCTTCCTCTCCCTCTATCTGCTCTGAAGCGTCTGCACTCATCATCTTCTTCTTCTTCTTCTTCTTCTTCTTTCTACTACCTATACAACAATTTCTCCTCTCTCTCTAGTGTATGTACTATGCGTCTTCCGGACACATCCACCGGATTCTCAGAAGAACAGAATCCAGCACAATCTTGTGAGACGGAAACTGCAAAAACGCAGTGCTAATGTGAGTCCTTTTTGCAACTGTTTGCAACAATGAACGAAATGCTCATAGCTTGTTCCTCCTCCTGTGTTGTTATTGCAAGTCGGTTGCAAACACGTTTGTTTTCTCTTCTTTCTGTGCGTTGTAAGTTTTGCGAATTTCTCTTGTCAGGATGGCAGTAATCGAGTACAACAATCGTCATAAAAGTAATTGCACGGACATCTGAGCACATGAAGAATTTATTCCGCAACTAATATTTTTGCCATGCTCATTGCTGAGGAGGAGGAGGAGAAGGAAGAAGGGGGCTTGGATCCCTCTTATGCTTCTAAGCCCTCTCTCTCTCTTCTGGGATTGCAGCAGGACATTTCCTTTCACAATCGGGGCAAGAAACAGCAGCAGCAGCTACTGCTGCGGGAGCTGACTAATGTGCGGGGAAGGCGAATGTCCTCGTCCGTGTCTCCGTCGTGGTGGGTCCATTTGCTACAGCAGCCTCGCCGGAACGAAGGAAGTATCTGCTACGACAAGTCGGGTTTTCCACCATCCCGTCGTCGTCGTCGTCGTCGTCGTCGCACCAACAGCTGCGTGACAAGCCTTCATGTTGCCTTGGTGGCGATCTCGTAATGGTCGTGTGAGGTCATCACCGCCGACCAACGCAGAGTTCGACGTTCATGAAGGACCGGCCCGTTGTGGTGCATCACCGCAAGGTTCCAATCTTGAGTTCATTTGCAACTCTTTGAGAGGCGACACTAGGTTTCAAGGGTTCTTACAACAACTGGATTTATGAGGGAGAAAAAGGAGATGCAAGAAGCAAGCTCCAGCCCATCAAGTTTTAAATCAGAAATGGATTGTGAAGAAGAAGGAAGAAGCAGAAGAAGATCCCTGAATCACCTTTGCAAAAGTTTCCGAGGCTCTTGTACCAAATCCACGCAGGGTTTTAAGGGTTCTCGCAAAATGAATTTGTGAAGGAGAAGAAGAAGAAGAATATGCAAGAATCTCCGGGCCATCAAGTTTCAAATCAGAGATGGATTGTGAAGGAGACTTGAAGATGGAATAAGCTCCAGGAAAAAGGGCCATCGAGTTTCAAATCAGAGATAGATCATGAAGGAGGCTTGAAGATGTAAAAAAGCTCCAGGGAAAAGAGGCCTTCAATTCAGAAACCATGAGAAGAAGCTCAAAGGCAAGGACAAGAGGCATCTGCAAGTTTGATACCAGGAACTAACTCAGCACAGCAGCCTATTTGCAAATGGAAGCTAAAACTTTGTCAGTTCAAAGAGCAAGCTCACCATGTTCTAGGTAAGCTCCATCAATATACAAAACCCTAGTTGTGCAACCTGAGACAATCATTCTTCTTATGTCAATTGCATCTACCTCCTTGAAAAAGAAGATGAAAATGGACATAACAATACAGCCAGGCTCACTAAAACATTTGTTCCAAAGGAAACCTCTTCCTCTTCTTCTTCTTGTTGTCCAACAATACATTGAGTATAGCTCTGTGCTGCTCTCAAAGAATTGAGACCTAGCAATTACTGCAAAAACCAAAAGAAGGCAAATACCCTTTTGGGATCTGCAAACGAAGTTTTGTATACTCTTCTATCACTCGTTCCAAATGACAACGAAAAATCCTAAAATGAATTTATGCAATCAGTAAGGAGGTGACACCAGGATTTGCTGCAGCTTCTTTTCTGCATCTCATTTTTTTCCTCACCACAGAGCAGATCTTTTCTTAGTCCTGTCATCTTAAATTTCTTGCAAAGTGTTTTGTTTGCTCCTCTGGAATTCAGGAGAGATGAGTCATTATACCACAACAAAAAGTGTCCTTTTCAATTGGGTGAAACAACTTGGGTTTTGCAACTTCCAAAACAACTATGTAGTAAAAATGAGAGTTGCAACAAAACCTATGAAAGAAGTTGCAAAACCCAAGAAATTTCACTCACTGGTTGGAAAGGACTCTCTTTGTTGTAGCACTAGCTATTGCTTCACAGTTGAGAGCTTGAATGTCTGCAGCACCCACATAATTGTTTAACCATTATGGCAATGATAAAATTTACAAGGGTGATCCTTGCATTCTTGTCTAATGGCAAACTTAAGGCTGACCTGCACTTCAACACTAGGTGAAAGCATGGTAAGCAACTAAACAGTTTTCTTGATCCTTGTCAACATGAATGGAAAGTGGTCAAAAAAAGAGTTTGATAAATTGAATTTAAGAGAATATTATTCATACCAATTACTTAAGAAGAGTATGTTCTTTGATTTTGTTACAATGATATTGAAGAATCACATGTTTAATTTATTTTTGAGTAGATTTTTAAAAATTGCAAATAAATGTAAGTAGGTGACTTACATTGAAAACTTTTAACAGAATGTGTAAACTAATCTTGGGTGGGTATTTCAACATGCAATTTTTGATGGTCACATGTGGAGTAGAAATAATAAAATTATTTTCAGTTCCAGAAACACATATTGTCAATATTTGACTCAAAATGTTAAATAGTTTTGTCAACTGATCATTCATGCACTTTGTAACATGAAATTTTGATAGTCACATGGAACTTTGAAAAGATTGTATTCAGTTCCACAAAAAGAATATAGTTAATTTGACTCAAATGTTTACACTACAATACTTGTAAGGAAGTTTGTGCAGAGATATGTTTTCTAATTGTACACAAATCATGGTTAAGGCCTAGAAGCATGACTTAATTAGTGCTGGAGTTTTTTGTGGATTTCAGATGATCAGAATTTCAGCTTTTGAAAAGTTGCAATTCTTGCATATACTCTCCTTTGTGTGCAGGCATTACACTAATTTGAAAGACCCATTCTGTGACCAGAGCTTAATCAGTTATTAGGAAGATCTATTAATTAGTGCAGCTGCTTGATCATTGTAAATTGTTGAGGAAAACCAAAAGAAAATACTAAATTCCATCTGCTTGGACAATTGGTGCTGGAGATTTTGTGGATTTCAGATGATCAAAATTTCAGTGTTTGAAAAGTTGAAATTCTTGCATATGCTCTCCTTAATTGTGTGCAGCACTTTAGAGACTCATTCAAAAGACCCATATGTGAGGAGAGCTTAATCAGTGATTATGGAAGCTTGTAATTAATGCAGCTTGATCATTGTAAACTGCCAAAGAAAACCAGAAAGAATGCTAAATTACATCTGCTTGGACAATTGGTGCTGGAGTTAGTTGTGAATTTCAGATCATCAGAATTTCAGCTTTTGAAGTTGCAATTCTTGCATATATTCTCCTCTGTGAGCAGCATTCCAAAAATCTTGACTTCTGGTTTCTGTGAAAATAAACATGTTATCGAATATATTTGTAATATACCCATCTGTGAACAGAGCTTAATCAGTGATTATGAAGAGGATAATTAATTTGACAGCTTGATCATTGTAAACTGTTGAGGATAACCAGAAAGAAAATGCTGAACTTCATCTGCTTGGACAACTAGTGCTGGATTTTTTGTGGATTTCAGATGATCAAAATTTCAGCTTTTTGAAGAGTTGCAATTTTTGCGTATACTCTGCTTTGTCTGCAGCATTTAGACTGATTCAAAAGATCCATCTGTGAACAGAGCTTAATCAGTGAATAGGGAAGATGGTAATTAAGTGAAGCTTGATAAAATTGTAAACTGTTGAAGAAAACCAGAAAGAAATTGCTTCAATTACATCTGCTTGAATAAATTTTGGTGCTGAGTTGTGCAATTTCAAAAGATCATCTTCGAACCCATCTGTGAACAAATTAGCTTGATCAGTGATTTAGGGAAGATGGCACTTAATTCAGCTTGATCATTGTATTTGCTGTTGAAGAAAACCAGAAAGGAAATACTAAACCGCATCTGCTTGGACAAGAATTAGTGCTAGAGTTTAGTGGGTTTCAGATGATCAAAACCTCAGCAATTCTTGGAGTTGCAATTCTTGCATATATTCTCCATTCTGTTGTATAATCTTCAAAAGTAGATGATTATGCATTACACAAAAGGTTAGTACCATGTTTTTTTCTTCACGTCTGCATGATGGAACTCCCATGTTCTAATGACATCACCATGAAACTCTCATCATGTTCCCACAATGTTCACATGACGTTCCCACAATGTTCACATGATGTTCCCATCATGTTCCCACAATGCTCACATGATGTGGGTGGGTCTGAATAATGGGCTTAAAATATCATAACTCTGATAATTGTGAGCACATTGTGAGTGCAAGATTCATGAATTCATTTCTGTTGCCATCATCTTCAATCTCTGGTGTGGATTTGTGCACTCCTGCATGTTCCTGTCAGTCTCAAATTGAGGATCTGTCTGAGTTTTTATGGAGCAAATATTGCAAAAATTCCTCAACAGCAACAATACTTCTTGATCACATGCATGCATCACAAAAGTAGTTCAATGAAGCTCAATTCCTGAATCATGTCCACAGCAGCTGCTGGAATTACAAAAAAGAGTGTTCTCAAACTGTTCGAAACAATAATAATAGCATATCATTCGCAGTACTGGAGTTGCCTTCCTCAAGTGTTTTCATGTGAAAAGCAAAGCTAGCTGGTGCAGTTGATTAATTAAAGCTCGTGAAAAACCAGAAAAGAAACCTCAAGAAGAGTAGCCAGCTATGAAGCATGTTCATGTACAATTTTTACATTTTCCAAGATTGCATTCAGCAACTATTCACAACCAGCGTGCTTTCAGGAGAGAAATCAAGCTGTCTAAGAACTGTGAACTAGGTGGTGGAATTACCGAGTAGTCTTCAATGTCGCTTGCTTTTGAATTCTCGGCCATGTCAGTCCAATTGAGGCTGCTGGCGCTACTACCTCCATGAACTGGACCACGCTGCGATATTGGTTTAGATTTCGGTTGGGATGGTGCAAATTTGGCGTCTTGGCATGCATTTCTAGTCACCTGGTTGTGTTCAGAGTCGCGAGAATAAGCTGAGAAAGATGAGACATGCAGGTCCGCTAATCCGTCAACAGCATGCTCGATTCTTTTTCTCGCCTGCAGCAGCGCGCGTACGCTTAGACGTGGAATCTCGGGGACTGATTTCGGTTCATGGGATGCTGGAAATTCTGCGTCTTCCCGCGATACATTGAATCTCACATGGTTGCGTTTAAATTCTCGAGGACTAGAGAAAGACGACACACGGTCCGCCCATCGGTCATCAGCATGCTCGGAGATTTATCTCGCCAGCAGCACCTTCGCGCTCAGACCTGGATCAGTAATCTTGGGGACATCTTTCGGTTGGAATGCTGGAAATTCTGCGTCTTGTGATAAATCTCTCACCTGTTTGTGTTTAGAGTCGCGATCAGGACCAGAGAAAGACGAGACATATTGCTCCGCCAATCGGCCATCTCCAGCACGCCGATCTCCAGCGCCTGCGGTTTCAGAGGAGGAATATAATTGGGGACTGAAACTACGAGTCCAACACTCGATGTCAGAAATGGAATGGTTGGAATCCGAAGCTCTACAACAAGCTGGAGACTGAAGCGTCGACGCCAGCCGGTGTCTTCCTCCTTATTGAATGATGGAATACCGTGGGCGTAGGCTTCTTCCGATCATCATATTCTCGAACATGTCCACGCACCCTCGGAAAATAATTCTGAGCTGACCGATCGTTTCATCAGAGAAGTGTTGTATTCGATGTTGAGAAAACGCTGGTGATCCTCAAAGGACGCATCAATAGACACAGCGATGCTTGTTTCCAAATGGTATGGGGAGCTTCGATTGTCGTGCGACATTCCGGATGCAGAATGAATCACACCAAAGTGATTCTAATTTAGAAAGCTGGAATTTGCTTTATAAATGGTATGGCAGATAATTAACCTAAAAGGACCTCTAAAGTGAGCCTTTGGCCCTAACCCATTAGTTAATTTTAGGGTTAAGTTTACTTGCCCATTTACAATGGTATGGCTGGTAATTAACCCAAAAACTAAAATCACTATAATGTCTGTCACCCTTTGGCCCTAACCCAATGCTTAATTTCAGGGTTAAGTTTACTTGCCCATTTATAATGGTATGGCTGGTAATTAACCCAAAAACTAAAATGACTATAATGTCACCCTTTGTCCCTAACCCAATGCTTAATTTCAGGGTTAAGTTTACTTGCCCATTTATTAATTAGTATGGCAGGTAATTAACCCCAAAACTAAAAGTCTCTAAAGTGAGCCTTTGGCCCTAACCCATTGCTTAATTTCAGGGTTAAGTTTACTTACCCATTTATAATGGTATGGCAGGTCATTAACGCAAGAACTAAAAAGACTCTAAAGTGACCCTTTAATGGCCCTAGCCCATCACTTAATTTTGGGTTTAAGTTTACTTACCCATTTATAATAGTGTGGCAGGAATTAACCCCAAAACTAAAAAGACTCTAAAGTGAGCCTTTGGCCCTAACCCATTGCTTAATTTAGGGTTAAGTTTACTTGCCCATTTATAATGGTATGGGCAGGTAATTAAACTCAAAACTAAAAAGACTCTAAAGTGAGTCTTTGGGTCTAACCCATTACTTAATTTCAGGGTTAAGTTTACTTACCCATTTATAATGGTTTGATCACATCTAGAGGTAATTAGTAGATAATCCTCAAAAAATAAAAAAAAGACCCTAAAATTGACCATTTGGCTCTAACTTATTACTTAATTTTAGGGTTACCATTAACAAACTGTAAAGGTGGTAAGTGTTTTTATTTTGGAGGGATTTTTTTGGTTCTTTCGCCAAAATTTTCAGAATTTTATGTCCCTTTCATGTTTCTTTAGTTTAAATGCAATCAATTTTGCTATTTTTTTGGAAACACTCACAAAATTTCCAATATCACATGGAAAATTAAGAAAAACCCTGGTGAGATAACCTAATAAATAATAATAATAATAATAAGGGCATGTGTCAACATCATGTTAAATTAGCACCAAATTTAGAATGATGTTTTTCAATTTCTATTTTCAAATTTAGCTTGTAGCCAAATTGGCTAAATCTTCATGTGAATCATTGCCATTTGGCTACATCACAATGAATTTGACCCAAAAAAATACACTTATCTTTAACACAATTGTATAACACACAGGTGTGGCATTAAATTGCCACATCAGATGCCACCTCATTTGTAGTGGCATTTGTAGCACCAACCTTGGTCTGAAAGGTATTCACTTAACGGATCTTTTACATGTGGATGCTCCTTTAGTTGAGTAATTAATACAAAACAAAAGTGGCATAGCTATGTTGCATTTAGTTGGTTATGATACAAAGTAAAGTCACATAATGGTGTTGCTTTTTTTTTATGGGGTATTCATCCAAAGCAAACTTGAAATTATTAGTTGGGTATAAATAAATATGTAGCAAAATTTCATAACTATGTTACTTTTAGATGAGTATCCATCCAAAGCACACTTGAATTTATTAGTTGGGTATGAATGAATACATTGCAAAATTCCATAAATGTGTTGCTTTTAGTTGAGCATTCATCCAAAGCAAACTTGAAGTTAGTTCACTTGGGTATTAATATAAAGCAAAGTTGCATAACTATGTTGCATTTAGTTGGTTATTCCATACAAAGCAAAGTTGCATAACAATGTCGCATTAAGTTGGGTATAACTAAAAGGCTGCATTCTTGAGTTCAAACCACACCCTGACCAGCAACTTTATGCAACATAGTTATGCAAATTTATGCGATTTTTTTGCTTCGTATGATGCATTTAGTTGGTTGTTCATACAAAGCAAAGAGTTGCATAAATTTACCTAATATCTTTTTTTGTAGGTATCAAATTATCAATGGGAAAACTGGGTTACTTTGGATTCTTATTGAGATGACTTTGTACCAACTCCATCTAAAGAGGAAATGTTCAAAGAGAATGTTTTCCAAATAGAATGTCAAATCAAAGTAGTTTTGTGCACAATGTGCCAAGTAGTAGTTTTTTTTTTTTTTGGGGGAATGTGGCAACATTGGTGAGTGTCCCAGATAGATTCACTCAAATTTTGCATTAATTGGCTATAGATTTAAACCAAGGGTTTTTTTCCCAACTTTCAGAAATAGTTATTGTGGCTACTCGGATGCATTCCCATGACTTAAATGGTTAATGGAGGGGTATGTGACTTGGCTTTTTATTTTCAAAACATGTGGTGATAATTTTTTTTTCTGTTTATGAAAATTTTGACTATTTCAAATTGTGTAATTTAGTTTAAATTGCTATGTGTGTTTGCCTCACCTAAAAAAAGGTAGGCGATTTTTAAATGTTTTATGAATCTTCTTGGCAATGAATATGTTATTTAAAACAAACTTTTGTGATATGACTTGTGGAGGAATTGAACCCTTGACCTACCCACCATTACACAAGTCTTTTGCTATAATGTGCACACACCACACACAAAGTTCAAATACATTGCACAAACATGTATAAAGTTACAAACTAGTTATCCCCATTGCTTAGTTATTGAAAATTAACTTGTGAAAGAATTGAACTTGTAAATTGCCAACTGTAACACAAGCCACTTGCAAAACAACACATAACATATACATACAAAATATATACATAAAACTTTTTAGTGTTTAAGACCTTCCTCCTACTATTTAAATATATAAAATTCTAATGTAATAATCAAACATATCGACTGTGGTAAGATCATGGAAACCACATGCAAATGGCAAAAAATCAAACCTTAGCTTACCCAAGCAAAATTTATGCATCAAGACCATATTGAGCTTGCATCACCTTCCAAATTGTAATTGTTCAAGGGTATGAAAAATTTTCCAATGTGTAAAATTGTCATGCTTGAAATATGTTGTCAAGTGATTGAGTAGCTTGGAGTTGATAAAATTCAAATTATTGAAACATTTTATGTCCTGAACGAAACTAATCACTTGGACCATAACAATTTTTACCAATGTCACATATTCTTATATTTTATTTGCAATCACTTGTGAAAAGGTTAGAGATTTTCAAAGTTGGGTCATATGATTCATAGTGTAAGGAAGACCCATGGCTAAAGCATCATTATTTTTTATTGTTAATTTGAAAAATGACATTTGCAAATCCAAAAACATAAAAAATAACACTTTTGGCACCTTTTGTGATAATAAATCAAGTTTTAATCACACTAAGGTGTCTTTTGAAAAGTACCTCATAATTTGCCATCATCCAATATTGAGGGAAAAACACCCCCAAAATTTCCATAACTCCATGTAAGGGGAGTGGGATGGTACCTTTGAAATCAAGAATTCAACTAGCTCTTTCAACTAATTTTTCACATTTAATTCCACAACTTGGATGTGCACCTCTATAGTCACAAAACTCACAACCTTTGTTAGTTGGTCCAAATGTGTTATATATTGCAATCAAAGGCTATATTAAATTCTTTCTACCAATGGCAATTTTGCAACACAAACATCTTGAATTTTTTGATGTAGTTCATAAGCCTAAATTTCTTCTTTTCTTAGACTCAAGTTCAATTTTGTCATGGTTCTTTTCAAGTTCAACTTTAGATGTTAGATTAATTTTAAATGAATTTTTTTCATTCATAACTAATTTTCCTTTATCCCTCAAAGCCCTCATAGCACCTTGATTGTTCCTTTTAGGAACATTGTTAGTTTTTTTTACTCTGCTAACCAATTAAACAATGAAACTGGAAATTATTTGGAGGTTTAAAATGTTTAGGAAAAGCCATGTTGAAACTCGAAACTTGAATTCCAGAGAATATAAATTCTTTCCAAAAAAAATTCATAAAAAATGTTAAAATTGGGAGTCTTGTTTACATACATTGATGATCAACAATTTGCAAAAGTTGCAGCATGCAATGAACACATAATGACTAACAAGAGTTGTATTATGCAATGAACATGCTAATGAATAGTAAGAATTACAACATGTGATGAATGTATTGACGACCAAAACTAACAACTACAACAAATGTAGTGCATGATGAGCATGTCAATAATTAAGTAGGGCTATGACAAGTGCATTGCGCCATGAAAACGTCAACAATTAAATAATATTATAGTAGGTGCAACATGTGATGAATGTGTCTAACAAGCAAAAGCTACAACAATTACAATCCACAATGAACATGTCAATGACTTGCAAGAGTTACAATAGCTACAATGCACAATGAGCACATTGACAACCTAGAAATTAGAATGATGGTTTAGAAAATGATACATAAAAATTGATAATTAATTATGCAACACTGAAAATATAAAAAGCCATTTGAGGAATGAAGATGTTCCAAGAGTAAAGAGGATTGAAAACCATCTTGGTAGCATACTTCAAATAGAAACATTAGGAATAGATGTAGTTGATGAAGCCCCAAGAATTGGGTCAAGATCATGGACTTAATTTTGAGCTAAAAACTATAAACCTTCAGTATGTGCACTACAATGAAAAAAAAATTGTAAATAAAATAAAAACCCACCCATAAAAAACTCCAAGAAATTGTAGTTAAGGAATAAAAAAGGCCATTATTTCTTATTCTACGAAGCTTCAAGAAGAAACTCAGGCAAAGGAAATTGTAAAAACGTATAATATGTGTACAAGAAAAGAAACTTCTTGCAAGTGCAAAGAGGAAGTAGAAGTGAGTTACTAGAAACAAATGGAACTATTGAAAATGAAGTTGTCATCTTCTGGAATGGTGTAAATTCTAATCAAATTCATGTTTTTTGTGACGACATCCAATTGGTTAACAATAAAACAAGAGTTGTAACACGTTGTAATGAGTGTGTCAATAACCAATAATAGTTATAGTTGTTCTAGTTCACAATGAACACGTTACGACCAACAAGAACTATAGTTGTTATAATACACAATGAACATGTCAATGATTTGCAAACACAAGATGATTGTAACTACATGATGAACATGTTGACAACAAATAAAAATTGTAGCAAGTAATGAGCATTTCAACAACCTATAAACACATGATGAAAACATCAACTTGGGTCCAAGCATGGTAAATTAGACCAAAAAGTATGTCCGCCTAAAATCCCATTTTAAAATATAAGATTTTTTTACAAAAAATAAATTTAAAAATTAAAAAAAAAACTTTTTATGCTTCATTTTGAAAACATTTATGCCTCTATTGGGTTTATGATAAGTTGAGTATAAAATTTGAACAACTTTAGTGTAATAAACATACCTAAAAGGTATGTTTGAAATTGATTAACAAATGTTTTTTTCAAACCTACTTTTACCCTACAAGTGAAATATACGTTTATTAGAATGTAAAAAAAATAAAAAGCCACAATTACATTTTAGGACCCCATTATTTTTTTTAAAAAATGTAATATTTCATTTAGTTACAACCTTCTTAAAGGTTATAAAATAGATTCATAATGAGAAATTACATCCATCAAAACCACACTACCCTACAACTAAAATTCAAGAAATAATTCATATATAATTATTGTGCAACTAATCCCCTGAAAATATGGTGTATTAATAAATAAACTGCCATGTTAAAAAATCAATTAGCTATATTATAGTTGTAATGAGTTGAAGATGGGCATTCTATATGACAATTTATACACATCTAAATTCAAATCATTATTTAAACAACCAAATATTAGATAATTAATTCACTTTTTATATATCATATAATCACTAATTTAATTGTATAATTTACATAATGAAAAAATGCATAGAGCATGTGGGAATTTTTTTTTATAATTGCAATTCAATTGTAATTTAATTTGCAACTAAGGAACAACTGAAAGATTTAATCCATATGCTTTGTGTTTGAATCTCATGTTACAAATTATATGAATAAGGTTTGTTTTTTATGTTTTCAAATTAAAATACCTGTGCCATTTTGGAATGAGCTCAAAAAAGCTTAACCCTAAAAGCAAAACATAAAATTTAAAAAAATTTCGTGGTTATTCTTTAGTTCACTTAATCTTGTGCTTTCCTACCTACTTACCTACTTAGGTAAGTAAATAAATCCAATTTTTTTAGATCTACCTATGTAAGTAGGTGGGTAGGTAGGTCTAGATAAATATGTAAATATGTAGGTTTTAAAACCTACCAACTTACCTACCTATGGTTATGTATGACCTATTTAGCTATTAAAATAGATTTTTTATTTTTTTCCAAAATATAATGAATATGTCATGTGACAATTATTTATTGTGTCATGTGTCACAATTTCTAACAATCATTAACAATCGATGATGGAGATCAATATTTTTTTTATGTCTAAATTTTTTCATAATGCCACATGTCAGATTTTAATAGATGGATGACAATTATTGATGTTAACATGACATCATGGGTGTAGTTATATTGAAATTGAAAATAAGTTGTTTTGATAAAGTTGCAATTGAATTGCATTGTATATACAATGAGTTGCATAACGAGTTGTAAAACATCCCTTTTCCTCATAATGATTGTGAGTTTTGCTTGAATTTCCATGAATCTACTTAAACCTATTTTAAACATGTAGTCTTTATTTAAAGTTTTAACAAAGTTGAAAAAAATGTTCATATTATTCTTTGAATCAAATAATATTTTAAAATACAATATATCAAAGCCTTAATGGCTACTTTTCATTTATGCTGCAAGGAACATTTGTGGTCTAATTTACCATGCTTGGACCCACTTTAAAAAAATTTAAACAAGTATCAAGTTGCATCAATTCACATTGATTTGTAGAAAACAACCAATTGCAAGTTTGCAAGCACATTACAATGTGCAAGTTTGCAAGCACATTACAATGTGCAAGTTTGCAACATTCTTCTTCTACCACCAAGAACCTTGCTTAACATTAAACAAATACAAAATTTAGACAAGCCACAACTTGCATGTTCCAATATGCGCATGGAAAAAAATGGGATTTAAAGCCTTATGAGTAGGGTGATTGATGTTTGTTGCTCAAGAATGAGGTTGGAGAGCTACAATTATGTGAAAGGTTTAATGATGGCAATGACTTTCCTAATTAAGTTGAACAATCTAACCCCTGTCACATCACAAATTTGCTCTCTCCATGTCTATGTGTTTTTATGACACTTTAACAAGGTGTTCAAAGTTAATTATTAATGAAATGTTTATCAATCATCACAATGTGTTACAATATCATATCAATAATTGTATCAACACTTTGTTAGCACTTAACCTTGAACACATTGTTAAAGCATTGTAAGAGTACAGATACATGAAGGGGGCAAGTTTGTGATTAGCCATTAGATGGTTGGGATGCTTCTCTTCAAAACAATCTAACGACTACAAGAGATATTTTAAGCATTCAAACTCATTATGGCATATAAGCTTCTAGTGAAAGGTTATATGTTTTAAGTAGTTATCCAACACCGATCATGATGACACATCTGATTTTAGCATAGAGGGTTAATTTTTCAACCTTTATTTCCTTTGCTAAGGTGGTTGGGCCTTTTGAATGGGGAATTTTGGTGATAATTTGCCATAAAAAACTCTAATTTGAACAAGATCATTTAAATTGCTACTAATAGATAGACTTATGCCAACACCACTCAAGGGCTGAAATTTGGTGAATTCTTTTTGAGAGAAAAAAAGAATTCACCAGAAATTTGAAACAATGTCACCATTTGCTGATCTTTCACCAAAAAAAAAGATTGGTGTCTAGTAGTTTTTTGGCATTAAATTGTTAGTGCAAAATCATTCAGTCTAAGAAGTGTTCCTTTTGGGCTTCCAGCTCCAACACTTCAGCCATAAAGCATTGCCCACTATTGTTACATTTCACACTCCAAAATATGAACAAGGCGCCAGCTTTCACATTATCTGCAATTTGGCCAAAAGGTTTTAAGGAGGGAATTAATACAATACCCTATATATCAAAACTATGACAATCCTAAAATGAAATATCAACAATATGTATTATGGAACTAGTGTTTTTTGAAGGATTTTAAATATATAGCTTAAGTAGCAATCATCCTTATGAAGATGTACCAAAAATGAAGATAATCCCTAGGAAGATGGGAGAACAACACTAGAACATGGGAACATGAAAGCAAAACATGGGAACCTTTCTTTCATTCGGAATTTTCCAATTTGAAAAATTGTACATCATAATCTTGTACCTTGAAAGATTATACAACATAATCTTCTTGTTCATAATATTATGAATTTTTAACCAAATGACATGTGGTAGGTTGAAGAGCACGACCATTACCCAGCCTAATTGAATACATTAGTGGCCATAAATGTCATGGGAATACTTGCATGGGCGATGTGGTCAATTTTGTGAAATGCCATCTTCTTTCAAAATTATTTAGTAAAGGAAAGAACATCTCCATTGGAGTCCCTAACCATGCTTACAACGACAACCATTGGAAACTAGTGACGATGGAGTCCCATTGCAATGCTTGGAACATCAAAATGAGCCAACCTTGTCAATTGCTTTTCCTTGGTTAAAAAACAACACACATTGTACCATCATCACCAACAACACCCAGCACCCATTTTTATCATTGTCACTAAACATCCCTCCATTTGTTTTGTCAACACTTCTTTTGCAATCATTTGTTTTGTGTAAATGTAAAGCCC
>Ga0116227_10005968_pt1 | contig 25106 bp, 15 predicted proteins | sample S1TSphgellanicum_FD_89693 | JGI IMG/M metagenome (GOLD analysis project Ga0116227, IMG submission 89693) | Host-associated microbial communities from peat moss isolated from Minnesota, USA - S1T2_Fb - Sphagnum magellanicum MG | ecosystem: Host-associated > Plants > Peat moss > Unclassified... | reverse complement strand
TTGTTAATAGTTATTTTTTTATTTTTTTGTTTGAGGATTTTGTTTTTTTTTTTTTTTTTTCTTTCATCTTCTTTTGTACTCTTTTTTTTCTCTTATTTCATACATTTTTGTTGTTTGTTCATTCAAAGTTGTTTTCCACTCCATACTATTCTCATTATGATTGTTTATTGTTTATTGTACTTTCCTGCCAATTACCATTCATTGATGTTAATTTATGCTTTCACTCATTTGTGTTTGTTTATTATTGTTTGTTCATGCTTTCCCACTATTTCTTGTTCATGTTCTTTTATGTTCGCTTGTTGTCATTCACCCCTTCTCACTCACTATCAGCTCTTGTTCATCATTCAAATACCTTCCAAACATGCTCTTGTTTGTTACTCTTGCTTTGGTTTTACATTGGTATGCCCACTTGCCCCCGTTTTTGCTTGTGCAAATTTGGGAATGGGAAGTTTAAGGGATTTAAGGTTCAAGGCTTGAACTTCATTTATAAAATAAAATTCTTCATTTCTTTTTCATTATTTCAATGTTTTGTTTATGTGTTTATTTCATTGTTTATTTGTGTGTTTGTTTCTTTTGAAAATGAAATATGTTATTGTTCATTGAATATGTATGTTATGTTTATACTTTGTATGTTAATCATTCAACATTTTTGTTGTTTGTTGTGTGTAGGATTTGTGTAGCATTATGAAACTATTTAACATTGCATAGTATTTTCACAAGTTGCATTTTCATTTTTTCATATGGTGAAGGAAAGCAATGTGAGTTATTTTGACATTGTAAATGTTTTGATTTGCATTTCATTAAGCATACGTAGTATAAGAACAAAATTACTCTTTTGGCAAAACATCCATTTGCTTTGAATTTTCCATTTTATGTTGTATGTTGTAATATTCTTGGAGAAATTGGAACAATCAAATGCAAATGTAAAAAATTTGAAAATGAAACATGTGAAACTTATTTCAATGAAAAATTTATAGAATAAGAAAATGTGAAAGGAAGGTCAAAAAAGTGTCCCAATTTGTAAACAACAAAGTTAATTGCATGTTTAAAGGAAAGAATGGTGCATAACTCATAACATAATTGTATTATGTTGGGCTTTTAATTGTCTTAACGATATAAAGATGTTGATGGAGGGAGACTTCTGATCATGTGTTGGTTGTATCCTTTGTTATAACAATGATGTCAATGTACATAATCTAAGAACTAAAAAAAAAAAGGTTTAATAAAAATATTACAAGACCTATGGAATAACAACTTTGAAAAAACGTGTGGATGTAAACTAGCATGACATTATTGCAAAATTTGAAAGGGAAATGAATAGTCCAATGAAAGGAATTTTAAAAAATTGAAGAAAAGACATAATGTGTATGGCAAGGTAATTTTGTTTTTGGGTGTAAAAGATCATTTCAAAAAGGATGATATGTAGTAAAAATATTTTATGTAATATCTTAACATTTTGATTATGAAAAACCATTTGCCTTTGCAGTTTGTGAAACGTGTCTTGTTCAAAAGTCTAACCTTGTATTTATGTCATTAAGTTCTTCCCTTCAAAAATACAATTTTCCCAAGAGATTTTGCTTAACTTGGAGAAAACAAAACAAGAATCAACTTTGCTAAAATTGACAAATTATAACCTGTAACTTCAAGTTTTAATTTATGATTGTTTAAGTGAACAAGTGATGTATTTATTCTTGTCATTAAGTTTTTGGGAGTTAAATGACAACCAAAACATGTGATTATTAGTTTGTTTAAAGCAACAAAAATTACTATTAGATAAGTTTTGATCAAAAGTTCAACATAATTGCTTCATCACTATTAATTGAATTTTTTTTTTTGATTATGTTAAAGATGAAAAGTCAAATCCAAATGTAATAACAATTGTCTTAAAATATGTTTTGAGGTCATGTAAATTTTTAGGTTTGGATGAAAGCTTCTAAGGTACTTATCTTGGCCATGTTTCATCTAAAGCATGTCGATATGCTATAACAAATGAAAAGGTTTGCAAAAATTTCAAATATGTTCCAATTTAATATGCATAATCATATTTACAAAAATGTATAATCTAGTTTTTAAAAATAGGAATGGTAGACAAAAATGGAACAATGTTTGTGTTCATTATGGTTTTGCCCAAAAACATTCATCATTTTAGTGAAGACAAGAGGGATATTAATTTTTTTTTTGAAAAATCTTTTGCAATTTTTTTTTTAATTGCACCAATTGGAAATATTAGTTTATTGAATGAGAGTTTTTTTTGTTGTAGGTTTGCTAGAAAATCATTATGTTCCAAAGAGGCTTGCAATTTCAAAAGGCTACAATCTTTTGTTACAACACATGTATTATTGTTAAAATTAGTGGGTTCAGTGCCACTTCTTTTTTTCAATAATTGTGAGTTATCTTTTTTGTCTTCTAAATGTTTGTGTTTTGAAACAATATGTGACCATTGGTTGCTTAGTGATGCATTGTGCGTTGCTATAACTATGTGCTTGAAATGAAGGGAAGAAGTTACAATCCCACCAACCCAAAACAATTTAATTAATAGTTTCAAAGTTGTTCATGAGTTGGTTTTGTTTGCTTTTAATATCAAAAATGAAGTTTGTGGTGTTTTGACATCTTTCCTTTCATTCTGAAGGAAATATAAAGAAAGAAAAACCCATAATGTTAAAACTTAGGTTTTAAATCCTTTATTTAGCATTCTTTTTTTTGATTGTCAAAAAGGTGTGGCTTTTGTTGAGGAATACAATAAGAGATCTTTATATCCTATGTTTTTGAAATGTCACCTTTATTTACACTCATTGGCAGAATATAATAGTGGATTTGTACACCAAGGAGATTATGAGGATTACAACTTGAACATTTTTTAACAATCTTCCAACACAAGTGAACCAACTAAAGAAGTTGTCAACAAAGAGCTATTGATTTCAAATGATATGAAATGCATGTTAAAGATATAATTGTCTTTTCTAATGGTGACAAAAATATGAATCTATGTTTCCTACTATTCGTTTTTTTGCCCCTTAAATCATGTGCATAATGAGATCACACACTAAATTGAGGCGGAGAGGATTTCTTCTTTAGTTAGCTACTTACTAATTTCAAGAGATGTTGGTTTTAAATAAGACAATTTTAAAAAGTTGATATTTGTGAAAAAAATTGGCCTAATGATCATAGGGTTGATTGTGAAGCACTTTTTCATTTAAAGAAGTTAATTGAGACAAATATATAGACTTAGAAGAGGAATTTAGAATGTTTCAAGGTTCATTGGAGCAAGATGAAATTGTGGGCATATATAGAAATGTGGAAAAAAAAAATTTATGCATTTTCAAAAGAAAACTATACTTTTTTTTTAGAATTTTAATTTAAAATCCTCAACTTGTTAAGTTAAAAAATAACTTCAATAATTGCATTATGAGAACACCTTTAAATATCAGCTATTATTAAATTTGTGAGAATTGACACTTTGAGAATTGGCTAGAAAGCTTTCTTCCTAAATTTTGAAACCCTAGCTTGTTCTCTTGAAGTGAGGAAAAACAAATTCAAATAACATTTTTGGTTTTTAAAAACTCTTATGAAAATTGGACTGGGCAGTTCTTGGAAAAAATTGGGAACCACCCAACACTGTAAGGTACCACATTCAAAATTGGAGGTTTGGTTTTTACATTGGTGAGGGGCAAGTCACATTGACAATGTCATGGTACATTTCATATCCATGCCATCAAACAATGGAGGCTTTCTCAATCTGCCCTTCCTCTAAACCTAAAGCAATAGGAGGAATTTCCAAGTCGATTTGGAGGACACAGGAACCCTGCTGATTGTGGGACATATTGGACAATCTTCTTATGGAGTACACAGCATATAACGCTTCCTGCTTCATGATGTTGAGAATGGTGAGTGTCCTTCTGAGTAGATGCAATAAGTGTGGTACACATACCTCAAATTCTCTTCAACTTGAGCAGCTGCTACAGACATCTAAGAAGCACCCTATGCTTCAGTTTAGCTTATTGTTAGATTTGGAAGTTACCGAGCTTCTCATCCCAAGCACGCTATAAATCATGCATCATGCTACTCACTAAAGAAGATATCAAGAAGAAAACCATCCGAGCATATTACCATGCATTTGAGAAACTTGTGAAACACCATCATAAACTTCCCAGGTATTTATATCATGAAAAGGTTAATGTCTGAACTGGCAGGTTTCCAATTGCACTTGCAGATGTGATAGTTATTTTCTGGAATGTTGTGAGTTATGGGTACTTATGCAGATTCAAATACATGTACAAGACCATGGAGCCTATTACCTACCCACTAAATCTGGCAAACATTCGTAGTTCTGAGAGCAAGGAACATAGCTGCCATTCATGGAACAGACACTGAGTGCAAAATTGTATGCGGTTGTCGGTGGGACTGATGGCCACCGGCAGAGATGAAATTGACTTGGAAAGGCTGCTGAGATTGATCAGGAGCTTCAACACTTGCCCAAGACAGCTTTGGCACGTTCATATCTTGGACTGGCGCAAACCTCTGCATACAAAATTGTCAATGAGCTTCAGGTACTTATACTACACATCTCATGATCTAAGCTGCTGCTGCAGCTGTTGGAATGGAGGAGATGTTGAACACAAAGGGGCTGAACTCTGGTGGCTTCTCACCTCCATTAATCTATGAGCTCTTTTTGCTGTTGGTCAACTTCAGGTCCTTATCCTATGCATATCATGATCTGAGCTGCAGCAGCTGTAGAAATGGAGGAGATAATGACCACAAGAGCAGGCACTCTGGTGGGTTCTCACCTCCATTTTATCAATGAGCTCTTTTGCTGTGGGTGCAGACACAAGAATGAGGCGTGACGCAACACTCAAGAAACCTTCTTCCACAGCTTTATCAAAGAGGGCCAGGAGTGGATCATAATAACCGTTCACATTTAGAAGCCCAACCTGCAAATGGACCCACCACAACCCCTTGGGTATTATGATCTTTCTAGATCAATGAACAATACAAATCCTCGCACTGGAAAATTTGACCCATGAATCAAATTTGAAACTAGTCCTAGATTAAGGATGCATTAGAATGAAGTCTTCAACAAGTCCAGAGTTGGAACCAACTTAAGACTTCTACAGACTTCTGTGTACAATCTGCATTCATGCACTACTCATAGGTGCACAGAAGTTCTAGAGAAATCAACTGTTGAGCATCAGTGCGCTGGTGCACAATTGCCATTTCTGGTTTTTAAGAACTTACTGGCTTAGCATGAATGCCCAGTTGTGACCACGTAATAATCTCCAATAATTCCTCTAGAGTGCCATATCCACCTGCGTGATTTAAGTTCTGTGCTTAGAAACTTGAATTTCTGGCAAGGATCCTGTACATAAATTGCACTGTATTTTGCTCACTTTTGGCAGTAGAGAAAAAGGAACCACAAATTAGATGGTGGCCATTGAAGACTGCCAAGCATGTACCTGGAAGGGCGATGAATGCATCAGCCAGGCGAGCCATCTCCGCCTTCCGCTGGTGCATATCATCCACCTCAATCAATTTTCCAATCGTCTGCCCACAAATCTGAGCACATGGCCAATTTTGCAGACATTGCGTTTGAGCAAAGAATCTCCCATAACAAGCTATAGATCTCCTACGGTAAGTCATTGAAAGTAAACCGCAGAAATCAACACAAGCACACAATATGATTCAAGTTTCAACTACAAAGTTCAGTGCATTGAAAGACATGGATTAATCATTACCTCATTTGGCATCAGGGCCCGTGGAATAACACTGCCAGCAATCATAAACCACACACTGCACAGGATCAGTACCCGTCTGAAGTACCTCAGAGATCTGAGGCTTGTTATAGTATCACATTGTGCATTGAGAGCTTGAATAGCGTTGAAGTTCATGATTCAATAATGTCAATACCCCTTGAAGGACCATTCTGGTCTTCGCAATGTCAGCGTACAAAATATATCTATTTTTTTCTCTGCTTATTGACACGTTCCTAGAACCGCCAGGATGATGAAATGAGAACATTTACAGACACCTGATATGCATGTTCTGCATCCAGAAATCTATCAAAGCTTGCTTTTAAAAAAATATTTTATTTTGCATATCCACTCTCCAAGAGCTCTCAGGGTTCCTAGTGGCTCCAAGGTGTAACAAGATGATCAGCAGTAAGTACGTACCCGATAACGTGACGGCCACCAATCTGCACAGTTCCGGCTACTTTTCCCATCAGCCCTATGCTCCCGCCTCCATATACCAGATCTACTTTACGCTGTACCTGTAGAGACAAACCCATCCATTCACGGAGCAGAAACTCAGCTGATCAGGATTGACAACAAACAATCCTAAACTTTGGTCATTAGCGGGAGGCACTGCATGCAGCAAGGCAAGCGTGTAACTGGGTGCGGACAGGTTACAAAGACGCCGGAGGACTTCTAATCATATTACACTAGAGGCTCTCTTCTCCTGCACAGCTTTTAGTTAGAGCTGCTAGTTGCAAAATGCGTCATCCATGCAGCAGCAGCAGATGAAACCATTCTACAACAAGAGCTGCAATCGAGGCTAGTTGCTACAACTCCAAACTATGTGTCCGAGAAGTTGTCTACTTACAAGTTCATTCCCAAGCTCCCTCGCAACATCCAGGTACACAGTCTTGTTCCCGCTACTACTTCCGCAGAAAACACAGATGCGCTCGAACCTCACGTGGAGTCCCTCCATTACCAAAATGCCTCGTCAACAACGCCGCCCTCTCGCCTCGTCAACTCTGCTCTCTCTCTCAACCAATTCCTCGTAAACTCCGCTCTCTCTCTCTCTCTCTCAACCAATGCCTCGTCAACTCCGCTCCCTCTCTCAACCAATGCCTCGTCAACTCCGCTCTCTCTCTCTCTCAATTAATTCCTCGTCAACTCCGCTTTCTCTGTTAAACAAATCCTTGACAACTCCGCGCGCGCGCTCTCTCTCTCTCTCTCTCGTCTCTTAACTAATAACCTCGTCAACTCCGTTTCTCTTCAGGCTCTTAACTGATTCCTCGTCAACTCCGCTATCTCTCTTAAACAATTCCTTGGGAAGTTCGCTCTCTCGTGAGCTCCGCGCGCGCTCTCTCTCTCTCTCTTTCTCTCTTTCACCAACGCAACTCCCAAGCGACACTAGAAAATCTCTCTTTCCAGTGGTAATTTGGGAGACTTTGAAGACCCTAATTTATATCCTTTAAAAGCCAACAACGAAGTAAATTTGTGGAGTAGTAGTGGTAGTGGCCCAAAACCGTATCAACTGCTTCCTCACTAGGAGGTACTAGCCCAAAAAAAATTTAATTAAAAACCTTACCTTACTAGGTACCCTCAGAAATATTGACTCTACCGATGGAAATTGAACCTACCAGTTGGAATTTTAAAAGAGCTTAATTTATTACTCTCTAAACTATTGACCGGAATTTTAAAAGCCTTACTTACTCTTTAAAATATTGATCCTAGGACCAAATGGAAACTAAAAACCTAACCACAAATTGGAATTTGGTGCTACCAATTAGAATTTGGAACACCTACAATTGGGGCTTTCTTTTTAAATTAGAGAATTAATATCATCAACTAACTCTACCCCTCTTTCCCCCTAAAATGGTTTTTTTGATGTCAAAAGTAGAACCACTTACTTACCTATTTTGCATATGAAGTTGAAGACTCTCTGAGTCATTGAGTAATGACTAAAAGCTAAGATTAAGCTTCTAACTTGGTCAGTGAGTCATGACTAAAAAGCTAATATTAAACCTCTAACTTGATCATCATGGTGAATGTAGAATCCAGGTATGATAAAATGTTGTAAACCCTTGCAACCCTTTGCAAAATTGTGGTTATTTCATTACCTAGATGGATAACCCATTTTTGCCTATAGAAGATTTGCAAAAAATAAAAAATGTGTAATGTTGTGCCATCATTTGGAAAGAAGGAAAAAGGATTTTTGAACAATTGTTTAAGAAATGAATAGGGAATTATATGTGTTCCAATTTTGATGGAAAAATATGCTATGTTTTATCCTCCTTAGCACATGTAGAGTATGGTGCTTTGTCATACTCAAAGTATTTTATTTATTTATTATACTAATGGTATACTTTTGTTGAATGTTGTGTAAAAAAAATGTTGTGTTGGAACTTGGACATCATGAATAATAAACCTAATTTTGTTCCCATAATTTCAGAAATTCTTGAAAACAAGTTTGCTCCAATTTTGTGGTGATCCATTTTGACACTTAGGATCAATTGAAACAATGATTTTCATACCATACTCTATTGATCAAATAAGGTAGTTGACAAAAGGACTTGAACAATGGCCATTAATGATTGGGTAAATTGGTGGTCAAATGATATATCCTCTCAATTTTGCTTTGAACTTGATGTGGTCCCAATTACTCATAATGCAACAACAAGTAAAAAACCTCTCAATTGGGTTGAGTCATAAAGGTTGCAATTGCATGAATGTTCAAAACATTTGCAAACAATTTCATAGGTACTAAGAATAATTGCAAGTTTGTTAGAGGTCATTCCATTGAAAAACTCCCAAGGTGAAGGGATTGCACACTACCAAGGTGAAGTATGTGAAAAATCACAATTTTGTCCACTTGTAATAATATCATTCATCTTCCTCATGATAGTCAAGCAAATTCATGTCCAAACTTGTTTCCATATGTTTCTTTGGCACTCTTGTGTGAGTCTCCTGAAATTCTTTTTGATATATTCAATGTGTATTTGAATTGCTTTCCCAAATTTCACAATATTTCCCATGAAAAGCAGGTTCCCAAAACATCAAATGATGTTTTTCTTAGTAATGTACGCTGTTCCCAATTGTGTCACCATTACTATGCCTAAGGTCCAATAGTGCATATACGTTCAATGTTCCACAAAGTTCCCAATTACATGTTCAAAATTTCCAATGAATTTCCTTTGTGTTCACAATAAGTGTTGTTGGATCACAACATGTGTGATGTAGTGCCTAGATTGAACACACCAGATGAAAAATGAACTTTCAAACTTGAAGTAGACTGAAAAAGAATTGTGGTTGCCAATCCCCCTAATTTAACAACATAAAAACTTGAAAGGAAGTAAGGGAGAGGGAAAAGGCTTTTAATCATACTAAGTTCAACTTGTGTACTTTCTTAATAATACCTTACCCTAAGGTTAGTTTCGTCATTGAATAATCCTCATAATAGTGAAATGAATTTTTGTGAAAAGATGAATTTGACATGTTGAAAATCATCATAATTATCATAGGTTACACTATGAATAATTTCACTTACTCATGTAACAATATCATAATAGATCATGGAAAATTCAATAAATTCAAATTTTAAAAACGAATTTCTTTATTAAAAAAATAAGTATTTGTTTTGTCAATGTGGAAACTGACCCTAGGTTATCGTAGTGCAATGAGGGTGCGAAAATGGTGGATAGAACAGAAATAAGGGAAATTTTAGGAAAAATGTCTAAATGGAAATAGCCAAATATGCCTCATTTATGAGGAACTAAAACTACTTCTAAAATCAAAAAGTTTTGCAATGGGTTTTATCCTACAACTAGGACATTAACATTGAAATGAACGTGGGACATATATTCCCTTCTCGAAAATCCATATATTCCTTATCAGACAAGGACAAGATCATGGAAAACATGAGACATGGACATGACATGAACAATGCTAGGTTCCAAAGTTATATTTCAAATTAATGTATTTTGAAGCTTCCATAAAGACACCCACCAAAAAAGCCTCTACACAGCTCTTATTGTAGAAAATGGTGGGATATTGATGAATGAATGAATTTCAATATTTTGGAAAATGGACATACATGGATGAAATATATGTATGAACCACAAAATTAGTTGCATAAATTACCTCTTTGAACTATCCTATAAACTATATACTTTAAACACCTTGTTCACTTTGTAAGAGAAAATTATTTATTTTAGATACCTAATGTGGATTTCATTTCATATGGTGAATTAATTTATTTTGGGTCAAATTGTTATTTGAAATTAAATGTTGCCAATTGAGTTTTTATTAATTTGCCTAGATTTCATTTGGATGTAGTTCCAAAATAAAATACATTGTATTATTGTCTCAAAGTAAATAGATAACCTATAAATAAATAAACTTCTCATGCAATAAAAGACTTGTGCACAATCCATGTACCTATCTGATTAAAATGCAAGTCAAATTATACGTTTGGGAAGTTATCCCCAAGAATTTGTGGCATGGAGGTCCATTTTTTAAATTGAACTCTCACATACATAGTATTGATTTGCAATACATTTTTTTTGTTGATTGTGGGACATCATATGTTCTTTCATGAGTGCATGATTTTTTTAGCAAAGTTGATTAGTTAGGTTTCTCAAAAGTGCATGACATCAAAGTAGTCAATAGGTAGTTCATGAAATTAACAACATTGGCTTGTAAAATTTTGTGCAAATCTCACCAAATGAAATTTGGGCACATGGCCATTTGAAAGATCAAATATTATGAACATGGTGGCATTATTACATAATTAGGAACTCTGGGAATACAACTAATGGGGATAGAAACATAAAATCATTGGGAGTTTTGGAAAGATGCCATTACAAACACCATCCTGAAAACATCACTAGAAGATGTGCAAATACCTTTTGGAACAAAATGAAACACTATTGGATAAGTTATCATGCACTCAACATTATCAACAAGAACATTGCACACAATTCACATTAATCCATCATGAACACTCCTCATAATATGGGAACTAAAAAAAACTCATAGTAATTGTTACATAGTTTCTTCTTTCTAAAAAGAGACCCAACAAAAATGGTAAAATTGTGGATGCAAAACAAAAAAAAGGAAAAAAAAAAGATGAACATAGATTTAAATGGGGAAACAATTCAAAATTGGAATTTTACAAAGTAAAGAAAGTGTGAACATAGATTTAAATGAAGATCAATTTTCAAATTGGAATTTCACAAAGTAAAGAAAGTGTGAACATAGATTTAAATGAACAACAAAATATCAAATTGGAATTTTACAAAGTAAAAAAAGTGTGAATGTAGATTTAAATGAACAACAAAATATCAAATTGGAATTTCACAAACTAAAGAAAGTGTGAACATAGATTTAATTGAAGAACAAAATTTCAAATTGGAATTTCACAAAGTAAAGAAAGTATGAACATAGATTTAATTGAAGAACAAATTTTCAAATTGGAATTTCACAAAGTAAAGAAAGTGTGAACATAGATTTAAATGAAGAACAAAATTTCAACTTGGAATTTTACAAAGTGAAGAAAGTGTGAACAAAGATTTAAATGAAGTCTAACAAAATTTCAAATTGGAATTTTGCACGCAACAAATGTGAGTTGGTGGGGTTAAGTGAAAAAAAAGTACCAAAACTTGAAAGGACTTTATATTGTTTGTTTTGCTCCTTTGTTTTCCGTTTGTCCGAATTGGTTTCCGTTTCATCACAAAACCAACCCCATTTATTTTGAGTGCGTGCAAAAGACAAGTAGAAAAGGACTCCTTTTCAAAGCCTTCAAATAAAGAGGGGCCAAAGTAACTTATAACTAAAGAGTAGTAGTACAAGAGCAAGCAAAGGAAGACAGGCATGCAGGCAGGGAAGCGGTGGAAGTGGGGGAAGTGGGGGGAGAGGAGGCGGGGCTAGCTCATAAGACGGCGTTCCGTTGCAACTCTGCTGTGGATCTGACGAAAAGGATAAATTGAAGCGTGAGAGCTTTGAATGCAGGATCGTGCAGAGGAAAGAAAAGACAGAGAGAAGTGATCTTCTACTGCGACCACAGCTAAGAAGAAGAAGACCTAACTGAAGCTATAACCTCCTCTCAACTTTCAAGTCTCAACTCTCAACACCCACGAGAGAGAGAGAGAGAGAGAGAATCAATCTGGCAATACGGTTACGCGAGTAAAATTCTACGATAACGGTTTTTCCGAGGATGATTACATCATGATTGCTTGGAATTTGCTCTTCTCTTCTGTCACGCGTGCTAATGCACTTCTCCCATCAGAATCAGTCTCACTTGTGAGCTATAAAATCGTAACGGGCCTGCAAAACACACATCACACACATACACATATATATGCAATACACTCTCACACACACACACGCTCAAAGAGTAAGGCGGTGTAGGAGGAATAAATAGCTCATTGGGTGCTTAACTGAGGAGGTCTAGAAGAGTATTAAATAGCTCATGGGGGTGGCTATTGGACGATGCTGATGCTCTCACACACACACACACGGGGAAACAAACAAACAAACATCATAACCTGGAAAATTATTCTCTTGTAAACTCGTGCAGAATTTTTTTCCAGCGCTTTGTGAGTTGGGTAACTTTAACAGCTTTTTTTTTTCCTCTTTTTCATGAGTTTCTTGGCAAAAAAAAGAAATTCAGATTTGTATTTGTGTTTTAAAGTGAGAGAGAAAAGATAACCAACAGCCATGAGCTTGCAATGAGGGATGAAATGGTCAGTAGATGGGAACAAGTTTTTCCATTGGGTTCCAGTTCCCTTGGCTAACCAATCTAGTTAACTTAGTTTCTAGATGGCCATCTCCAGCAGTACTCAGTACATTTGCTGGCCCAAGGTGAGTTTTACATTATTCAACAAGAGTTAAAATTAGTGTAAAGGCCATTTTATGGCCATATGATGGAGATGCTCTTACTCATCATCTACATTAACAATATTAGCTCTTACATATGTGATGACCATCTAAATACATCTACTTCGTAATCACCCGGTATCCTTTCTAGCTGCCTACAGGATGTATACTTTTGAACGTAGGTTAGCAAGGTGAAACCTTATGTCAATTCAATCAGGATTCATCCACAAATTGAGTTCCACCTTGAATGGGCTTTTATTATAGTAATGCTCTTATCATTGTGCCTTGCCTTTACATATAACAAGCTTCTGATGGATGATTAGGGATTAAAATGTTGTGTGTAGCATAAAGAGCTAAGGTGGGGACATTCTTAAAATAAGAGGCGTAGGACAAAGCAATAGCAAGTTCAACCCTGCATGTGGGGCATGTTCCTCATTTATGAGGTTTACCCATTGTAAGGCATGAGGTAAAGGTTATCATGAACCTAAACATGAATAAATCGCAAGGGATAGAAGAGGACGGTTCTTACACCTACTCCTTAGGGGAGAGAGAGGGGGATCTGACATCTATAGCTAGGTATAATTTTCCTTTGGCTCTTAAGGATTAGGCATAAGATCCCTCCTCTTTTCTAGGAGGGAGATTCATGGATGTAAAGTGATATCCAAATAAATACACTATGAAATTTCTCTAAGGCTTGACGTCTATATATATAGAAATCGGTTGTTCAAAGTAGGTCTTTCGCTGGTTGGGTCAGATCCATCCTCCATGAATTGGATCTCATACTAGCAGTACCAAAAGAGTTTGAACTCACTCACTTTTTGAAACCCTTGAGTCCTTGATTGAATCAGCCACGAACATTTGATTTTTGAGGGGGCCTGGGTTTAGGGATAAGAGAAAACCCAACTGCAATATCATGTTGCACTAATACATGAAACATATTTACATGGTATACACCATTTGAAATTATATTGAAAACGTTATGCAAATGAAAGTTCACTTTCCTCCGAGATCTCAGGAATCTTTTTTGCCAACACACTAAGCAAGACTACAAAATGATACCCACTAACTGACCATCATTGTTGGGCTATTTCTAGACTTCCTGGGGTTAACATTAAACAAGATTTGTATTTGTATTTGACTATTGTAATCTATTTTGCAAGTAAGATTCAGCTTCACTCACACCAAAGGATCCCCTAAATTTGATCAATTTCTAAAAAACTTAAATGGAGGTTGAAATAGAAAAATGAGATAGCCTCAAAGAAGGGATGCTTGGATGTCACAAGTCCTTCTTTGAGGCTATCTATCTAAAGGGTGTGCTTCTAAACATGGTTATGATGCTTGCCTTCTTATCTTTGGGATGTGCTTTGGGTGTCTCTTTAGAACCCAGAGACACCCAAGCATCATAAACCATGTTGGTTTACCCTCAAGTATTGAGGTTCTTATGTCTATCTAATTTGGCCCACATAAGACCCATGTAAGTAAGGTCAATTGACGGAGGTCTTTTACTTCGGAACATGATTTGTTCCTTTGCCCCCTTGGTGATCCACTTTGGGGTTTGTCCTTTGGGCCTCGGACTTGGGTCCTCTCTCTTTCTTCCTCCATTTTCCCCTTTGCTCGGTGCTTTGTTTAATGGTGTTTGCGAAGGTTTCATCGTATTTAAAACTACATTTTGCTGGTTTCAGAGGGTTCCTAACTTCCTATAGAGAGTGAGTCTTCCTTCCCCTTTGGGCAATGGGGACACACATGGCTATAAGCTCCCCTCAGGTCCCCTAAACCCTAAACCCTTTGTACAAGGGTCTGTCTTTTTTTTTTAGGGCCTTCCAACATTTGGGTTCCTTCAAAGGGAGGGGAACCTCAAATCCCACAAGGGTTTTTAAGATAAACCCATCATCTCCTGCATAAAGGAACTGCAGATTTTCTCACTTTCCCAGCCTGGTGGGATCCTCTTCTGACCATGTAAGGACTTCTGCCAGCCTGGGTGGGATCTTTACTTAGGTCCCTGTGCACACCACAATCTTTCGCTATAAAACTGACCTAAAAGTGAACTAAGGGTCAAGTCACATGTAAGTTGCTCAATCACTATTTTCTCAAGGTTTGCTATTCAAACTAGGTGTTGGAGAATATATAATACCCCCCAAAAAAATAAAATGGAGTAGCATTTGGATGTGTAATGAATCACAAGGTCAAAATTCCATCCTTCTATCATCGACAAAGGCTAAGTCTACTAAAAGCTTACAACCATAACACCCTCAATGAAGAGCCTCAACTCACCCAATATACGTTGAGCCCATCTTCAAAAAGAGGTGGTGCCCTAGCAATATCACTATAGTAAGGTGAGATTGACCTTATTGCAAAATCAATTTAATACATGCATTTGTTACCAAAATTTTGCAACATTTCTTTTGTTTTCATTCATTTTGCTTCCTTGATTCCAAGAACTTATTGAGCCACCCAAGAGTGAAGGGCTTTGACACATCAAGGCAACATGAAGTTAATAGAAGATCACACGTTTTCAATAGCCCTCGAGATGTTGTGAAAGCAAAATCTTGTTTCAATTCAAACTCCTAATCATTGTGAAATTTGAATTTAAGAATTCCTCTATTTAAAATGAATCTTATAATAAGTATAGTTTGTGAAACATTTGCTGTTTCTTTTGTTTGTATGTACGAATCATTCATGAGCATGTGTGAGATTATTTTTTCTAGAATAAAAGATAAGAGAAAAAGGTTGGCTCCAAATATTACACAAGTGATTTATTAGTGCACAAAATGTTTGATGTTGACAAGATTAAAAAATATTCATTTGTTTTCAATAATTGTTTTACATTGCATATAGATGATCTTTCTTTTTAAATTTAGGAGAAGGAGCATTGCAATTTTGAATGATCATAATATGGGCATAAAACATTCCCCTAGTAATTTAGTCATGAAAACATGCTTCTCACAATGAAATATGTTGGTAAGTAGAGTCACAATGACATCTATCTAAAATCAAGGTATACAAAAAAAAAAATTAAGTATTGTCTAAACCATTTGCATGTTTACCTATGGTAGGTATCATACTAAATTTAGTAACAAGAAGATATATGTTGGTACAATGAATCAATCGTACCAACATATACCAAATCTACATAATAGATTTTGAAAGCATAAAATATACAACAAAATCTATGCCAACATACCAAGATCTACTTAGTTTGGTATAGAAGCAAAAACAAATATATGCGATAGATTTACCTTTAACTTAAGATAGTTATAAAATTTTAACATATCAATCCATTAAACAAACAATTTACACATAGAAAGAAACATAGATATGTGCTACCTTGTATTTTATATTATCAAATAAATTTTTATTTGGTATATACTTGAAAGTGAAGCTACAATTTACATCTAATAACATATTTTCAATAGAATCCAATCAAAGAAAGTGTAAATTTTGTGTGAACAATAGTCCCTTCCCAAAATGGACATCATCTATGTTCAATTTCATCTATATCACTAATCCTATGCATATTAGGGTTTATTGCTCAAGAACAATATTCTTTGTTTTTCTAAAAGTCTCTTTGCATCTTTGGAAAAGATACACTTAAAATAGTTGTTGCTTAAACATAGGGTGATGATTATTAAGTTCCTTAATAAACACAAAGGATTAATGTATCTCAATCAATATTTTGTAATATGCTTGAAAACTTTTTAGGGCATAGGCATCAACTTGAACATAACAAGAAACATTATATCCTTGCATTAATCTTTTTTTTAAAAATAACTTGGAATGAAAATGAATTCTAATGGTCGTAATATATGACCAAAAACCTTGTCTTTAATGTATGTACTAGGGAACTAAAATATATATTTTGCAAAATGACAAATAATGTCCTTATGTTTGAAGTACAAGTATACCATTTAGTGATGATTAATTGATTCATGATAATTAAACATTAAAAAGTTCATGTTTATTTAGTTAGAACCCTAGATAACATAGACAATATTCAAATAAATAAATATTTGACTCAAAAATTCATGTTTATTGCAAACTGTGCATGTACAAAAAGTCTCAAACCATGAAAAAGGATTGAGGGTGATAAAAATGGTGAAATCTCATGAGAATTATGGATCATGACACCCCATACAAAGGTGAGCTTTACAATTGAAAATTGAGTGAAAGATAGTTTGGCCATGCAATTTCATTTTAGAACTAGATAGGATAAAAAGGATTAAAATCCATCATATCAAATGATGATGATTATCGTGTATGAATACATTGTCAAATTTTAAAGGACACCTTTATTAGTATTATTCTAGATTATACTATTATATTTTCACTTTTCAATCACCATATTTTTCACAAGTCAATTCTTGTGTTTTCTCAATATTATTTTGGCATTTTGGAGCTTTTTTTTAGGGTTCTACTTTGCCTTTGTTAAATTACTAAAAGTGTGTGTATTGTATTATAGGTTAAATTACAAGAGATTTATTTTTTAATTAGAAAAAATTTAGTTATGCATTGGAAAGATCAAACCTCCTTTAAGTTTTTTCTTGTGATTATAATCACAAGTCACAACCATTAGTTTTTTACTTTCTTCAAATCTTAAAATATAAAATAAAATTAATATGTTTAATATCTTCCCGCCTTCAAATTTTGGTACTTTTTCGAGATTCTAACTTTGAGCATTAATGAAACATTCAATCTTTTTTCAAAATAATAAAATTACTTACACCATTTGAGAATTGTATTGAGGCATTTATTATTTGTTTAAATGAAGGAACCATGTTAATTCCAATTAGAGTATATAACTAACATAAGGTCCTATTTTTTCCCTAGTATTCATTTTTAAATTATTATATCAGTAAAATAACATATAGGCTAAACTTAATATTTAATATAGTTCGAAATCTCTTTGAGGGTTTAAGCTTAAATATTTGATATGCTTAAACTCTAAAATATTTGAAAAAAACAATCATTGGTGCTTTAAAGGGCTACATAAATGTACATGTCTCTAGCATTGATAATAACACCATCTAGCAACATAATAACAACATGACCCCTCAACCTTTGTACACATTTGTTTACTCTTTTGTTCTAATATTAATGTGACCCTTTGTTTTGTAATTGGTTTCATTCATCCATCAATTAGTCATCATTGTCACAATTACATGTTGTCATGAATTATGGGTGATCACATCTATGCATGAAACATATTTAAGACCTTGTAAGTTTAAGCAATTTATTTCCTACAATAATATATTGAAGTAAAACAAAGGTTTGGAAAACACCCAATGTCCTAATGATTTATATACATAATAAGGTATTTTAATATATGTACAACAAAAAAATTAAATAATGATAGGGTGTTGAATAGTATAAAGTTTCAAAGTTACACCTAGAATAATCAATTAACCATTTGCTACATATGGAATCATAAATTAACAAAAAAATTACCCCTCAACCATGAATCGCTATTTGTTTTTATGAAATCTCACATTCATAATTTGTAAATAAATAAAACATTACCAATAAAATATATAATCATGTTAAGTTCAAGGGTTATCTCATATTGCCTAACTTATAAAATCATGGATGAAGTTTATCCATGTGAAAGTTCCTTATTCATTAATAATGGATTGAATTTTCTCATCAAAGGTTCATTTATTTATTTGGCAATTTTGAATGAAATTATTTGCAACTTCACTTTATTTATGTTGGGCATTTCCTTAATATATCAATAGTTGTTTGATTACCATTGATGAATGTTCATTCTTTTTAGAATGTACATGTTTTGTGGTTTGGTTGTCAAATCATACTGAAATGTATTCATAATATTATAGTTTAGTTTCTTAGATCAAAAAATACCAATGACACATCCACAAGTTTCTCAAGTGGTGTTAATGGTCAAATATTGTCAATCATTGTTTTAATAACAAAATGCACAAATTGATGCATGTTTCTTAACTCTTTGTAACTAAACAAAAGGTTGAAAAGTACTAAACAAAGACTATGACAAGTCAACCTTTGAACTCAAATTCTAAGTCAATTACATTTTAACAACCAAAGTGGTTAGTGTAATTTCATGGGTTTACACAAACTCACAAGATTAAACAGAACCCAAATTCCTTAAAGGAGACATTACTCTTCTTATAACATATTCTATAGCTCACCATGGGACTAGTATTCAAATGGTTTTATCCATAAAATTTCAAAAGTGAGAACCTTGAAATTATTAAGTGATGGGTCTTGAAACTTTGGGACCACATAACTATGTCAAAACATATCTTATTGGGACAATTTAAAGATTTGGCTTGTATCCCTTGAAAATATTTTTTTAACATCATCTCATTTTTTTCAACTAGGCATCATTGATCCCCTAAATGATGTTATGAGTGAGTCAACTTTCTCCCATCATAACCTTAGCCACTAAATTCTTTTATGGCAATGTAAGAACACCACATTGTAACTTGCATTGGAACCTTTTAAAATATTTAAAACTCTCTTGATTTAGACAAGATTTAGCCTTTGAAACCTTGCATATCTTAGGACCTCACACTCCTCAACTCCCAAAGAGAGAATACAATTGAAACTCAAGAGGCATGAGACCTCCTTTGTAATCAAACACATATTGCACTCATGTAAGGAATGTGTTTGAGCCATTCCATGCATTGACTTCATTCCCAACTTATTTCCCCTATATTGCCTCAACCTTTGTCAAGAACCAAAGGCTAGGATTGTGACAATAGGATTTCTTTTATACATAATATACATTATCCTTCATTTATATGTGGCAATAAATTTTCATGTATACTTAATGTACATTAAAATTCATGTACATGTGACAAAAAATTCTTGGAATTTAGGCATATTACAAACTTCAAATATTTTATTTAATTGTTTAAAAAAAAATTCCCCAAAATTATATTTTTGAATGTAGTTAATAACTTCCCAATGTCCAATGTTTTGGAATGGCAACAAGTTTGTATTATGCAATTAAAAGGGTCTTTTGCAAAATGAAAATTTGTTTACACGATAATTATTCAAATCCAAGATCCTTAAAAATTCAACCAAAACTTAGAATTAGATGTAATATTATTCCATTTGAATTCCTTAATATTCATTTAACACAACTTGCCATGATTACCATGATTTTCAAATGACACCATATCAAAATATTTGTTTGTTTGTAGTTTCCATTGTGGTTTGAAATCTTTTGTTGTTGTTTTGATTCTAAATGTTCATCACTATTCATTTTTCATCCTAGATGGACTTTAGAATTTTTTAAAAGGTGATTTGGATAACATGATATTATTGATTCTTACATGGAAATTAAAATAATTTCCCTTGATAAATAAAGATGCATGTGCCAAAGCAACCCATTGCCATAAATGTGACCACTATTAACTTAAATCACAAACAATTATTTTTTGTAGCCATTTATAAAAAAATCATGTTATAAATTTAATATTTACACCCTTTTGTCTATATTTCATTGGCACTCATTTCATTTTTAATTTTTTTTAATTTAGTAATTCGTACCTTATCATGTCATGTTATTAGGTTGAATGTATGGTAAGGTGGCTCACTTCTAGAGTTGTATTCATATTTTTACAAAGTACCTGTTGTTTAAATGGATATGATGATAAATGTATGTTTCAATTTGTAAATTGATGATTCTAAATTCATAACTTGATTATGAAACTAAAAGTATAATTTTTTTTTGAAAATGTTACCCCTATCGTTAATAATGGACTTTTGAAAGGACAATGTATGGATTGGTTTCCTAACTACAATGGTATAACATCAATGTATTCATAGTAAATTTTAATTTAATTGATTTTTAATGGCTAAGTATATGTTGAAGAATGGAGTAAATAATATATATATGAAACCATTTTCTTGAAAACCTTTGCAAATATTTTTTATGAAATTTAAAATGGTTGAAATTTGACTTTATTTTCATAAGTCTTTGTGAGTTACAAATTATTTTTTCTTTCAATTTTTTGTTCTAAAAATGTTTGATTATGAAATATCTAAAAGTGCCATTATTCATATGGACTTTATATAGAAGATTTTTCCAATTATTATGATTTTTTAGAAATTGCATCCATCAAAATAGCTATTGTCATCATCATTTTATTTAAGTTTAAAAATAAAATATGAATGTTCACAAATGTATGAACATCAACTTATAAATGATTATAAATATAAGTTATGATAAGCAAATAACCATGTTCTTTAGCAAACTTTTTATGGACTCCTATGGAACGGAACATGTGCCTAAAATCAACCACCATACCATGCATTCACCCATTATCCCTACTTGGTCTTTGTGTTGTTATGCACTACCAATGACAATCAACTAATCAATTGATGAAAAAAGTCAATTGTAGAAATTAAGTTCCATTCAAATGAAAATATTACATTGAGAAAAATTGAATGATATTGCATTTAATTGAATTGAATTTATAGTTAATGGAATTGAACTCCAATTGAACTAAATTCCATTCAACAATTTCATTAAAATTCAATTGAAGAAAAATGGGATGCAAATTGGTGGAGAAGGTAGTGGAAATATGGTGTTGGAAAAAAATCTAAAAAAGCATTTTTCCATGCCTTTCTACTTGAACATTTGGAACAATCCAAATGATCATTAGACTTATGGAAATTGATATTGTCCTACTTAAACCAACTCTAATGAATCATCCTTACTAGAATTTATTTTAAGCTCCACATTGTTGTGTACTAGCAATAACAATCAATTGATAAAAAATGAATTGATTTTGTGAAAATTAAGTTCCATTCAAATGAAAATATTGAATGGTATTGCATGCAACTTGTATTGAATTGAAATTTAATTCAAAAATTCAATTCAACAATTGTATTAAGATTCAATTGAAAAGAAATGGGATGCAAATTTATGGAGAAGGTATTGAAAATTTGCTCATGAATATGTTCTTGGAAAAAGAAAAACTTTGAATGACATAGATTTGGAAAGACATTGTTCCATGCATCTTTACTTGGAAATAGGTTTTAAAAATTAGTTTGGAATTGTGCAAGTGATCACTTATGACTTCCGACTTATGGAACCTAAAGTTGTCCTACCTAAACCAACTCTAATGATTCATCATCATTGGAAATTTTCACATTTTAATTAGTCATAGTTTTCATGTTCATGAAAATGAACTCCCATATTTCTTTCCTAAACATGCATCACATGCCACATCAATGATCTTCTCCAAGGTTAAAGGAATTTGGAAATAAGGATGTCTATTTTTCATCAAAACTTTGAAGTTAACTTTCAATGTCATTATTGAAAAACAATATTATGTTTATTTTAATTCAATTTTAAATTTCTTTTGGTCAACTTAATAAAAATAAAAAAGATTTGAAATTACAAATGTTCAAGAATTTCTTGACTTCGGTGTATTTTTTTGTCTATCACAATACCTTAGCATATTTAACACTAATTTTTTTAAATTAATGCTGAAAATATGGAATCTTTAAGGATATTTTATTTGCTAAAATGAAATTTTCAAAATAAAAAGTTGCCAAGCTATTATGATATTAATAAGGATCATGGTGCAACAACCCAAGTTAGCATTCATTATGGAAAGTACTCTTATATTGATTCAATCAATGATGTGACAAAACATTTATTCAAGATTTGTCATGCATGAAACCAAAGTGCGTTACATCATCATGGGGATATTAACAAGGTTGATTTCAATGACATTTTATTCCCAAAATGTTGATCATTTTGATTTGTTATATGCGACTCATAAATCACTTAACAAACATGAAATATTTAATTTTAAAAATTAGAAAAATGAATTTGCAACCAAAAACATGCATGATGAACATGAATTTACACCCCAAAAAAACATGGGTATGAATGGTTGATTATTATAACCAAAGATTGAAAATCCAAATGCTTCAAAATATATAAACACATAAATACACACATGCATACATAAATAATTGACATAAAATTTACAATCATGCGTTCAAAAAGAAAAATGCATACAGTAAACTCTCTCTCTAAACTAATATCCTTGGGATCGACCGGAAGATATTAGTTTATGGAGGATATTAGTTTACATAGTATTAGATTAAGTATGAGGCCCGCCACGGGCCTATGCCTGCATATTAGTTTAGAGAGAATATTAGTTTACACAATATTAGTTTAGAGAGAGTTTATTGTACATGTTTTCTTGAACATTAATTGCAAGATTACATAATTGATTTTATAAATGGTTGCAACCCCCATGTGGACATGCATTTCATCATCCATATAACATAAATTTAAATAGTTGTAACCAAAATTATATTTTTTAAAAAATCTAAGGTAACATCAAGTGGTAAAACTCCCCATGAATTGTGAACATTTATTGGTCACACATTTCCCAAAATTGTCCAAGCTATAGTAATTAATGGTAAAAATTCAAAAGTGGTAGTTTTGTTTATTTTTATCACTTCTAACATTTTCTCACTTTTGAAAAATGTTAGTTACAATTTTAAGTGTTGTAATTAATATTTTTCAAACAATTCAAAATTGTAACCAATAGTTTTCAAACATTATTTTTTGATGCGAAATAATCAATAAGTTGATGTTGGATAAAATTTTAATGTATAATTTTGACATTTGGATAAATTGAAATAAGTATAACGAATATACAATACATGAAACCTTTTTCAAATAAAATAACCCAATGTTTTTGAACAATCTTTAAATAATGTGAGTAGTGTAATATGAAAATCCCAATCTACCTCATCAACTTAAGGACTAATATGCATTCCCAAAGGCTTGTCACAAAAGTATCATTGTAAACTATCCAATATGGTGCATTGTAAATGACTTACTAGCGTTGGGCATGCTCCCCATAAGTTTTTTCTTTTAGAAATAAAATGAAAAAAGAAGGTGATGCAAGTCCTTTGCAATAAGACTAGGATGAGGTGTTCCATGTTCACCTTTTGGTCACATCAACTAGACAAATTAAACATAAACAATAATGAAACGATTGAAACTAATATTGGTTCAATATAGATGAGCCATGGACTCATATTGGATTCACTATAGTTAGGATTTGGGAGAGAGACCACTCTCTTCCTTATAATATACTTTGTAATTTGAAACTACTTTGAAATGGAAAATTCTCAGAACTCTTAGGGCACACTCCAAATATTGGGACAAAAATTGTCCCAAAACATCAAAATGCCATAACTTCCATGAAACACAACCAAATGGGACACCCATTTTCTACCATTCAAAATATCTTTCAAAATTTCAAGTTTTTAACTTTTGCAATATTTCCCTTCAAAATCACACTTGGAATGTGACAATTTTAGGACTTTTTTTCTTCTAACTTTTCAAACCTTTTCTATAGTTGAGAAACAACTTTGTTTTAAGCTTGTGAAAAGAATGTATTGTAACTTTTTCAAAAGTTTTCAAATGTTATAAACATCATGTAATTTGGACAATACTTGATCCCCAAAATGTTACTACAAAGATTCAAGATTCCACATCAATCCTAATTCCCAAAGTGAAAATGCACTTGAGAATCTTGTGTGTTCTTCCTCACACTTTCACACACTTCCAACTCACCTTGGGAATGTCATTGAGCAATGCCATGCCTTGACATCATTCTTAGTTTTTTATCCTTTGTCTTGCCCCAACCTTGGTTCGAAGCACAAGGTTAAGGTCACAAGCGTCCCCCAACTTTAAAAAAAAGTCAATGTGTTCATTGACATTATGATGGGTCATTTGAAGCCTTGATATTTTCCCTTTTAGTTGCCAAGCCTTTGAGGTGCAAATGTTTAACACTACAAGGGGACCCTAAATTAAGTCCTATTATGACTATAATATCTTTATAACTATTAATTTTTTTTGGAAATGCATGATTATAATAAAAGGCAATTTTAAATTATTTTTTAAATGACACAATATGGGTAACAGCCTTGGTATTAGGACCTTTATTTGATCATATTAAAAGGCCATATTTAAAATCTCAATTTGGCTTCGATATTATGATCCCAATTTGACCATATTAGAAACCTCTTTTAAGGATACTAAAGTCCTTGTTTGATCATATTAAAAAGCTTTCATTTTAACGATTTGAACATTCCACCCAAGATTCAAAAAGCCCTTATAGCAATTTTTCACAACTTCATAATTGATTGATAAATGTTTTAAAATTCAACTTCAACTTGAGTTGAGTTCCAAATCATCTTGAATTTAAGGGGAAAAAAGTGCAAGAAAAAATTGAAATCTAATTTATTCGCTATGCATATTTTAACAATTTTAATTGATTCTAGCTTCACTTTGCTAAAGTTTGGTCGGTCTATTTTGTAACAACCACCCAACTTTAGGGGTTTCAAAATGTATTTCGTTTGAATGTATTCCATGTTGTAATCACCACCAAACTTTGAGGATCTTAGAGTGCATTCCCCATGTTGTAATCACTACCAAACATTTGAATGTATTTCGTGCATTTCCATGTTGTAATCACCACCAAACTTTGA
>Ga0116227_10005967_pt1 | contig 25106 bp, 15 predicted proteins | sample S1TSphgellanicum_FD_89693 | JGI IMG/M metagenome (GOLD analysis project Ga0116227, IMG submission 89693) | Host-associated microbial communities from peat moss isolated from Minnesota, USA - S1T2_Fb - Sphagnum magellanicum MG | ecosystem: Host-associated > Plants > Peat moss > Unclassified... | reverse complement strand
TATAAAAGGAGGTAGGGAGTGTGAGGAAATATGTATGAGAGGGGGAGTTGGGGGAGAAGGGGAAGGAGGAGGGGGGAGGGAGGGGGGGGGGGGGGGGGGGGTTGACTAAAATTCCCAATCAAAAAAGCTAGGATGTCTTGTAGTGATTTATAACAAAATTTAAATTGACCATAGATTAATTATAATGATTCATTGATAACAACACCAAGGTTTTTTAAATTACTCTAGATTTCAAACATTTTTTTATCATTGTAAAAAAAATTTTACTAACATAATTTATTTAGTATGTACAATCTAGGTCCATGGACTAACTAAACATGTGACTAAAATGTACTTAAAACAAGTTAATTTAATAACTTTACAACTAAATTATAAGGTGAGAGATATTCCTACCAAATTTGGGGTGGAATCAAATGTCCTCTATGGCTAGAATTGCCAAGATTTGTCACCTTGCAACCTGTTTGATTTTTAGTCACCAATTCAATGTTAAGTTCCACAAAATGTTGGGCTCCTTATCATAGTCATATATTAATCATCCATATCAAAGTCTGACATTGTACATTTCCCACATTTGTTCTGATCTGGATATGTAAGCATTTCTTATCACACACTTATTTATAAAACATCAATAAGGTGACCAAGCAACATTCTTGAAGAAAGTCACATTTAATTTCATTAGTACACCTACAACTAACTTGGAGAAATGCAACCTATTATGTAAGTTGCTTGGTCAACCTAGCTTGTACCACTAAAGCCACATTTATAGGACCTTACAAAAACTAGAATATGTTACAATATATATTTTGCATATTTAAACACATGAGAAACCATAGAATCCTTGAATCTAAAGGAAAGCTAGACTACAACAAATTAAAATTTAGGATGATCAAAGCACATTTATGTAGAACTAACATTCACTTAGAACAAAATTTGGCTAAAGATCTCAAACTTCCAACCTTTCCATCTTCATCAACATTCATGTCAGTATGGAACTAATTTTGCAACTCACATAATTGCACGTTTACATAAAAGAAACAACATGAGAGTATCCAAGCATTGCATTTAATCAAACCACATGTCAATTGTAAGCATTTCATTGACAAATTTGGATGCATCATCTATGCTCCCACATCTTTAGCATTTACACATCCTAAACTATCACTTATAAAGATGGCACATTCACAACAACTTTGAAAGTTCAATTTCTTAACATACTTGCCTTCTTTCAAGTGTTGCTATGTTTTCATGCATGTGCAATTGACCCAGTGCGCAGTTGGTTCCACATTGATTTCTTCAAATGCCATACACACTCCTACCCACAATGTAAGTGTCAAAACAAAAGGATTACACTCCAAGAAACAAAATTGATCATAAAAAAATCAATAGCAACATAAGAGTCACTAGAAAAAAGATCAACATATAATATATGAAAAAATGCACAATGATACCCAAAAAAACATTTGTAGATGTTGTATAGAGACCACTAGTAAATGTTTCACCAACATTCTTCACACCCATTAGAACTCATCTATGAAAAAATATTATTCTATGGGGTAAATGCACAGTATGGTGGTTCATTTTTTAAGATAATCATATTCCACAAAAGTCCACATTCTAAATAAGAGCCCAAGTAGAGATTCCAAATGTATGCACCTTTGACAAAAAAAAATGAAAATGAATGAGAAATAACAATGTTATGGGCTTATGAAAATACAAGTTAATTTAGAGCATTCAAAAGTTCATAGGTAGAATTTGGCTATAATTCTTAAGGAAAATTTTCACATAAAAGTGTATTATTTCATTCTAACTCATATGTTAGGTCACTATAGATAATTTTGAATAAAATTTAAGATGAACCTTTCAATTTTTTGTCATTCCAATCAACCAGCTAGTTCATAATTTGAATTCCAAAAGTCCATTAGTATTAGCATATGAACTTTTTATATGTCAATAAACAACTACACATATGTTTTCATAATAAAGTTGTTAGTTTACATTCAACTTCCAATTAATAGATTTAAAAATATACTACTCACCATAAGCCTTAAAACAAGGGGTACCCAATAAAAAACACCATTTTGACACCAAAAATGAGCCACCATACCTTACATTCACCAAGTATGAAAAGAAGCTTACTTTGAACTTGTTTCCAATAATTAACCTTAATTTGTTAATCTCCACATTTCAAGGAAATTAAATGGAGTATCAAAACAAATATGAACACATTTTGTCAATTACATATTCCATTTTCATCAAAGCAAAATATGTAATTGCTTGATTCTCATCTTCAAGTAAATCTTCTTCATTTTTTCAAATCATTTCATTTTGGCAGTGGAGCCATGACAACAAACACACCCTATGAACAAAAATGATCACCATTGAACTTGATCTTTCTCCATGTTAAACCATAAACACATGATACAATTGCAAACCATTGGTGATAGAAAAATGTGTTATTATTTAGGGTAAGTTTCAAGCAATGGTCGGCTAAGCTTACCTAATGCTTACCCAACCATTATTTCAATGAAAATTGAACAATGTACTCATTAGAACACTTTGTCCATGGAACTACTAGAAATCCTATCATTTACAACCAGTCACTATGCAACTAGCATGCAATTGGCATGCAACTGGTTGTCATTTATGACTATTTTGGTCATGTTTACAATATAAATTTGATATTGTATAATTTTTCAGCTATAAGGTTGTGTGTGCAACTAACATGTAACTAAATGTGTACAACATGGACACATGTCATAAAAATGATGGCCTAAACTAATACATATTTAAATTATTATACTTAATATATTTACATAGGTTATATATAATAATACTTTGTGCTTCTAGTACTTAGGTTAACACCATGCTAACTTAGGCTAACCTAAACTAACCTAAGTTAAAATAACCATGGCTAAATTAAATTAGGCTAAACTAACCATAGTTAAATTAAGTTAGGCTAAATTAATTATGGCTAAAATAAATTAAACTAATTAATTATGGATAAAATAAATTAAGCTCAAATAAATATGGCTAAATTAAGTTTGGCCTAACTAATTATGGCTAAATTAAATTAAATTAAATTAAATTAAGCTAAACTAAACCATGGTTTTACAAGTTTTTAAATTTTATTTGTCAAACATATTTAAATATTTTTTTTGGCAAGTAAAATTATTATTATTATTATTATTATTGGAATCTTTTTCAGAAAATGTAAATTTGATTAAACAAAAAAAATTCAAAATCAATTAATATGATAATATTAAGATTTACAATAAATATTCATAATTATTAGTTAAATTTTTATTATAATTATAATGATAATCAATTATATATTCAAATATGCGAACAAATAGATATGATGCTTAAATAGTGTCACACTTGCAAACAATTTAATTTACTATTTATGTTAAAATATTAATGTAAATAGGCTACATGAATTAACCTACAAGTACACAAACATCTTAAGCTAAATACTAGTTTAAACTATATAATAATGTTAAAATCATATTTTCATTAAGTAATCATAATTATTTAAAATATTCTACAATCATTTTTGAAGTGCAAAAGAAAAGGAGGAATGAAAAATTAACAAAAAGAAAAATAAGAAAAATAAGTTTCCAATTTACAAAACGTTTTTTTTTCTTTCCTTTGGACCCCTCCTAGCTATATTCAAGCCTCATAACTTTCTTATTTCTTATTCATTTTAAACAATTTAAAATGCTATAAGAGTGCCATCTTAAGTTCTACATCATGTTTGAACTTTAACAACATAAAAGGAACTTTTTGGGTGTTTAAGAATCGGCCTTTGTATTGTTCAATGGTTTTTAAAAAAAAAATTGACCCCCTTTACTTTGGGGAGCCACAACTTTTTCATTTCCTATTTATTTTGGATGATTCTTAATGTGTTAGATGCGCCAAAAGGAGGGCTTCAAGTTTTGTTTAAACACCAGAAGCAACAAAGCCTTGCCTTGGATGCTCCACTTTAATACATTAGTTGCATCTAATGTGTGATTAAGTTGGTTCATGAAGTTTGCAATGGAATTTTTTATCCCATATCCTTTGGCTTCCAATTCTATTTGGCTCAATATATAAGTAGGAGCAATAACTTTATAATAACCAAACACCAAGTGCCATTGGGGATGAGTAAATAAATAAAATTTGACCTTTATGAAATGGTTAATTTTAAAAATAAAATCGGATTATTTTAATTTTACCTATATAGCCTAAACCTAGCTATGTTAACCTACTTACATACCTAAATAAACCTATGTACCTAATAACGTTTAATAATTACCTACTTACCTAGGCAACACGTGTCAACATCTTATTAGCCATAAATTGGATGAATTAAATTTCATTAATTAATATTCTAAAATTAAAAAATATATGGGCCTTAATTGCCACGTGTCATCATATAATTGGTGTTTAAAAAGACACTTGTCAAATGGTCAATGAAGGTTCCATGGTGTGCGACGTGTCATCGTCTTAGTGGCAAAAGTTTTAATGATTGAGATTAATCCAAAGAATTTTTTATTTTGAAAACAAAAAAAAAAAAATAGTGACACATGTCCAAAGCTAGTTGTTCAATTTTTAAAAAGATGTCATATTTTTATTAGTTACATTATAATTGCAAGGTTAGTTGCAAATAAGGTGCAACTACATTTGGATTAGTATGTATGGATGAACATGTATATTAGCACCATATATACATGTTACATATGTAGTGTCACATGCAACTGAATATCATGTGTAACTTGTCTTAGGCAATTACACAAATTTGCAATTGCATGTGTCGCATGTAACTAAGTTTTAGTTGTAAATGACAATTGCAAAATCCAAAATTTCTAGTAGTGTGGGTAGGTTATTTCATTTGAGTTCACTTAAAAGACATTATTAAAATTCCAGGTTTTTTCAAATTTGAATTTTGGTCAAAAAAACTAGATTGGGCAGGGGGGGCAAAAAAACCCCCTGTCATTTTGGACAAGTCGATTTTAACATGTTTAGTGTGACTAGGGTGGTTTTTTTGATTGGTAGAATAAAGACGATTTGATTGGTCAAATGATTTAAATAATTTATTTCAATATTATTATAAAAATAATTTGTAGGTAGGCAGGCAAGTAGGTAGGTAGGTAGGTAGGTGGTAGCCTATGTTAAGGGGGTAAATTGAGTATGTGATTCAAGATGAACAAATCAGTTAAGATAGGGATTAATTAGGGAACCTTGTTATTTTGAATTTTGAATTTTTGTTGCTTTGGATCATAATGATGTGACTTGGGATGGTATTAAATGGGGGAGTTTTGGAAAACAAGAAAAAGATGAGATAGGGGGGAGTGGCAGTTTTTTTTGGAGTTAGGTTTTTTGGGAGGAGGAAAATAGGAAGAGTTTGAGGTACTTGTGGTAGAAAACCACAAACTCTATTTTGATATAGCATAGATTTTGAGTGTTGTTTTGGGATTTTCTTTAACAACACATGGGATAACATTATAATTTCAATTCATGTTTTCAATAATATAAAGAAGCACAGACTTTTACAGTGAATTATATGTTCATCTTCTGTGTGGATTTCCTCTAGTGTTAGATTATGATGAAATGAATTGTAATCTTATTTTTAGAATTTTTTATAATGTATTTTGAAATGAAAATTTTGGTTATATGCAATAACCATGAATCTGATGTTGGAATGAATGGCAGTGTTAAGTTTGTTGAAACTTAAGACAGAAATAGTGAGCATAGACATGTGAAATGGAAATATGTTATAATAATGTGAAATGTTTTGCAAGAATTTAAATTTCACTTCTACCACTTGGCAACCATCTTGTGGGGAAATTTTTTTTTTTTTTTCTTTTAGTAATGGGAAGGCTTTCTACAAATTTTGTTGTATTTTGTTAATGAAATTGTTTAAACAAATAATGTTATTTTTTTAATTCAAAATTTTAAGGGGTATGTTAAAAAGTATCAGAGGTTTACATAACTGATGTCATAAAGATTGCAAAGGGATCTCAAGACTCTGAAAACAAAAAATTGTGAAATAAGATGAATCAAATGACCCAAAGTTTATAGAAACAATTGGACTTGGAGACAAATCGACAAGTTATTGAAAGATAGAAGATAATTTCAAAAATGGAGAAGAGTATGTAGGGCTTATAGAAACCCATATTGGAATTTAATATTGGACAAACAAGTTTTCATAATAGAGGAAAGGCTAGCGAGACAAGGTCGTTTCTACCACAAGAAGTGGTATAACAAGATGTATGGACTGGGGGTTTTCAAAGAAGGCACAATTCTAGACGATGATCTCCACGAAGAGATATGTAGTTGACTATTCATCCAAATAAGCAAATGCAATATACTTTTCAGCTACAATCTATGGTTCAGAGTCATAGAAATCAAGACAAAGGAAGGATTTCTGTGATACTTGATCAACTGCATGAAATCTCAACTCCAGAGTTAGTGACTAACTAAAGGAGTGATGTTATAAAAAGTATACAACCCAGGTTTATGTATAAGTCTGCATCTTTAAATTACTATTAATTAGTGGAACACTAGGAGGTGGATGAAAACACCAATGTTGATGTGTTTAAGGAGACTAAGGGAAATTATCCAAAATCATTTAAATATGCAGAGGCACAAGTGAATGCATTGGATGAAATACTGCAATCATATTCACATCAAAGGAATTTAGAGTTGGATCAATCAAGGTGTATTGCCAAAACATGGGATCATGAATCTGTGGATTCGGAGATGATCATGTTATTTTCAAGGGTCTGTGCATTTTGTGAGGAAGAAGGACATGTAATCATGGATTGTCCTTTTGTGCTTTTTCACATCAAAGTAGGTATTACTAGGCATGTGGAGTTATAGAATGTGGTAGGAGCATTAATAGATCAATCATAGGAATAAGAATCAGGAATTCCTATAGTCCAAAATAGATTTAGAGGCATGGAGTTGGGTGTCACAACTCTAGCCTTGGGCTTGCGACCAAGGCAAGGGCTTGCAAGAGCACGGGACAAGATGGAGGCTCAGGAGAGACATCTTATTCCCGGGAGTGCAGGAAAGTTTGAAAGAATGAACCCTTACACTCCCAAGGCAACTCCCAATTGGGGAATTAGAGTCCTAGTGGACTCCCAAATTTTTAGGGAGAGATTGCAAGGGTCAAAACCCATTATGTTGAAGTGTTCTTTATATCAATGGAAAGCTATTGAAACGTAGATGTCTAAAATGGGCTTGCATTACCCATTTAGACATCTAAAACACAAGTTATGGTAAATGAAAGGCCGAAAATCAAATTGGCAATTTGACTCCCAACCATTAAAAGTTAGGAATTGACCCGATTTCCTTACGTGTAAGTAGCGTGCGACATACCATTAGAAAGTTCTTAATGAGGGTTCCAACTTTGCTTTAGACCTCATTTCAATCAAAGGTTTGCACACAAGGTTATGGGGCCCCAAAATCACGGGAATCCCAATTTTAGGAATTTCAGGACTCTCATTTGGGAGTCCCGAGACAAAAAGCCATTTGAATGTGGGCCTCGTGGAGAGGCACAAAGTATAATATAAGGGGGAAGATGGTGGCTTCCCCCAAGTTCGGGCCATGGTGAGTCTTATGAGTCCGAGTTGCCCATGGTATGTCTTAGCACCAAAAGTGCTCCAACTACGCATTAACCACCTTGTGTTGGTTTTGTGCAGGTCTGTGTGAGTAGTTTATGCTTGTCATTCTTCCTAGTCCCATCCTGAAGCTCCAGCACGCCCCTCTACCCCTCTTAAAGTGATGTGAACCAAGGAGTGTGCCCCGATTCCTGGCTCTTTCGTTGTTTCCAATTTGGACTCACATTTGAGTCCATTAAGGAGCCTAGGGGTGCGTCATTGGGTAACCAATTAGAACCACAAAGTTGACATATTCATTCATCTATTCAGATTAGGAGTAAAAAACTAGAGGGGTATTCACATCCACATATTGCATCATAAATGATACCAATGGGTAACAAAAGACTAAAACAACATCAATCTCTAATCAACAGAACTTCACCAATAATGTTAAAAATTACAGTTGTTGAAACCCAGAAATAACATGCTGCAGTAGGAATTATTCAATCACTTAATGCAGGTATAACAACCACAAGAGTGGAAATGGTTATTGAGCCCAACATAAATGCTATCAAAAGGGGAATAATAAATCGATTTACAACAAAATTAAGTAGCAGATCAAGTGGAGTCTTGGCAAGAAGGAATTTGGGTTGAAGTTCGATGCTACCAATGGCTACTACTAAAGTTATTGGCATACCTCAAATGTTGTTTACTAGATGATAATGGCTATTCATGGGAACATGATTGTAGATGGACCACTGATGAGTTCAATGGCTATTGGAAGGAGCAAAACTGCAAATGTTGTGCATTCAAAAGGTAGACATCAAGAACCAATTATTATAATCACACCAATTTTTGATCATAGAGATGGCCATTATGTTAGGCCAAATATGATAGTTCTTAAGTATCTTGATTTCAAAAAAGATGTTGATCTAAATGTTCATGTCAAAGTGTTTAATTATGCAATAAAAGCAAATGCAAAGACTTCTGAAGAGTATATCATTGATGCATTTAGCTATACGCTAAGAGATACAACATCAGATTAGTGCCATAATTAGATGTCAGAATTTCCTAATTGTATTTTTTTGGAGCTTATTCAAGCATTTTGCAAATGTCATTTAAAAACTCAGAATGACGAGCAAATATACATGGAGCTAAAGAACATGAAGTAGGAGGAGATTAAGAAGGTGGAGGTCTACTATGAACGGATTCAAAAGCTAGCTCATGGTTTACAAGTACCAACCACAAACATTTTTTTAACTATTGTGTTTAGAGTGGGTTTGTAATCATACCTCAGAGTTGCGATTGCAATAATGAAATAGTTAACATTGCATTAACATAGGGAGGCAACAATGTTGTGTGAAGAAGGTATGATTACTATAGGAGCAAGGAGTGCAATATTAGTACCATAGAGTATTAAATAGGTAGTACCAAAAAAACACAAAATAATATAAGGAATGTTGACAAACATTGATGACAAATCACAATGTGGAGACATGTAGAAAGAAGAAAGAGCGGACCATGATGGCAACTACAAAGGCGGCACAACCAAGTCAAAAAACACAGAAAACATCTTCATATGCATGTCACATCTATGGTTTGAATGGCCATAAAACGACAGATTGTCCAAAGTTTGTTGAGATGCAAAAAATGTTTCATGGGAAATTTATGACAATAACAAAAGTTCAATTTGTTGCTAAAACACAAATAGTCATTGCGAATGTGAATATGGTAGATGTTAATGTTACCACAAGAAGTAAAGTAACTGAAGAATAGGTGTTCAAGGATAGAGAGCCAAGAAAAGCAAATAGTGTTGTTGACTGGGAGAAAGAAGAATGGTTGAATTAGTCTACGGTGGAGACAATTAAACAGATTCAAAAAACACAAACCCAAATCGAAGGGCCATCCACATCCATGGAGGGATGGAACACAACCTAGCCAGGTATGCCAAATACTACTCTTATGGATGCATAGAAATTTCAGGAAGTAGTGAATTCACAAGGGAAACTAATCATAGTAGAAGAAATTTTTCTAGACATTAATTAGCAAATGCTAGAAACAAATTATATTTTGAACTTAAAATAGTTGCTTAAAATAGCTTTTGAGCTAAAGAGATATCTTTGGCAAAAGTTGAAATTAGAGAAAATTTAGAATGTAAGTAAAGCAACCATAGAAAAACAAGTTGGTTCTTCAGTACCATAAATAGGGACAGTTGCTATAATAATAGATTATCATATGGCAATTATCCAAGTACAAATTGGGAAGAACATAATAAAATATGTGTTGCTAAATGGAGGTTCTGGAGTTAATATTATCACAAAACAATTGAGATTGTGGTTGGGGCTTCCACAGTCTAAACCTACACCATATAATCTGAGGATGGTAGATCAAACAACCACAAAACTAGTGGGGTTGATTAGAAATCTGAAGATATATGTTCATGGCATTTTTTACATAACTATGTTTATTGTATTTCAAAATAGTGTGGTAGATTTTAGTTATTCCATGTTGTTGGGGAGACCATGGTTAAGGGATGCTAAAGTGGCACATGATTGGGGGGGTAGCACTATTACCATATAAGGGAATCGAACAATTTGAATAATTACAGTTACCAAACATTTGGGAAATGAAGTAAAGATTAGAGGTGTTATTGTGCTATGATTATCAAAATGGCATCATAGATCAAAAAGAAGATATCATCTTTGTTATAGAGCCAAAATTGTTCTCCATAGGTTACCTTAGACAATTCAATCTATGAAAACCATAGATGTGGGGATCATGGATATAGATGTGAAAACGAGTATTTCAGAACAAGGATCTAAAGTACAAAGCATAAAGAAGAAGATACTTGGCAACAAATATGAGCAAGAAGTAACTATGGAGGATAATGTGTATCCAGAGATTATAGACATCAACCATGGAGTGTTGTAATGCATGAAACTTTAGCAAACATCAAAGCATAGGGATTGTAGATAGTTGGATGGACGTTAATTAAAGATCAACAATTGATGAAGTTCAATCTGGGAACTAATGTAGAATAATAGATGGTAAAGATTAATGCACAGTTGGAAATAGGCAAGGCGCTGGAAGTGGAATAATTGTTGAAGGAATTCAAAGATGTTTTTGCATGGACATACAAAGATTTCAAAGGGATTCCACTAGAGCTAGCATAACATAAAATTAAGTTGGACACTATTATACCATTGCCACATCAAGCCAGGTATAGATTAAATCCAAACTATGTTAAAGTAGTCAAACAATATATAACTAAGTTATTAGTAATTGGATTCATTGAATTTATAAAATAAGTTACATGGTTGTCACCCATAGTAGTAGTACCCAAGAAAAATGGCAAGCTAAAAATCTATATAAATTTAAAAAAACTAAATGCAACCACAAAAAAAGATTCCTACCCATTACATTGCATAGATGAAATGCTGAACATACTAATAGGGTATGAGACATATTCTTTTTTAAATGGATATTTAGGATATTATCAAATATCTATAGCTCCAAAAGACAGATACAAGACTACATTTGTTATAGACTAGGGGGCTTTTATATGGAAGGTGATGTTGTTTAGAGTTAAAGATGTATTTCCAACATATTAGAGAGCTATGATCAAAACATTCTAAGAGTATTTGGATAATTTCATGAAGATATTTTTAGATGACTTTACGATGTATAATGACATGGAAAGTCATTTGCAAAAGCTCAAATTATGTTTTCAAAAGTGTAGAGAATATGGCATTAGTCTAAATCCAGACAAATGTGCATTTATGGTATTTTCAAAGATGATCTTGGGTTTTATTATTTCCAAGCAAGGGAAACTACCAGATCTAAAGAAAATACAAACAATCATAAACATGCTACCACCTAAAAATTCTCAGCAGCAAGTATTCAATGGGATGGCATAGTTTTATAGATGTTTTATAAAAAACTTCGTTGTAATTATGGCATTTATCACTAAACTGACAAAAAGACAAAAACCTTTTCTTTGGACAAAGGAATGTTAGAAGGCTTGGGAATTGATTAAATAGAAGTATATTAAAACATCGATATTGATATCACCAAACTGGTAGGTGGAATTTTATGTTCATATAGATGCATCCTTATTTTATGGGGGCTATGTTGTTTCAGAACATAATAGGGAAAAATGATCAACCAACAATATATGCTTCTAGGCTTTTGAAAAAAGTAGAACAAAATTATAGCACCATAGAAAGAAAGGCTTTAGCAATGGTTTTTTCTTTACACAAGTTCAGACATTATTTGTTGAACAATAAGTTTCTCTTTTATATATGTAGATCATATGGCATTAGTCTATTTGGTCAACAAACCACAAGTTTCAGGGAGAATAGCTAGATCGTTATTATTGTTTTTCAAATATGATTTCACAATAGTGTATAAGCCAAACAAAACTCATGTAGTTGTAGATGCATTGTCAAAATTATTGGATAATAAAACCCACAAGTGTGCTTGATTAAACCACAAATGCAAGTTTGTTTTATACAAGGCCTGAGTGGCTAAATGATGTAAAAGAATTTTTGAAAATAGGACAAATTGAGGGCACATTATCAATGTAGAAGTAGAGATTAATTAAGAGAGTAAAGCCTTTTACATTGAAGAATGGTGAATTGTATAGAATGGGCCAAGATAACAGACTACGATGATTTTGACAACAATAGAAACATAAATGGTGGTGAAAGAATTACATGAAAGACCTTCAAAGGGGCATTTCGTAATGAAAATAATGTAGAGGAAGATATTGGTTGGATATTGGTGGCCAATTATGTACAGGGGTGTGCATGATTACTACAAATCTTATGATGCATGTCAAAGAATAAGAGGATTAGCAACTCAAAGTCTTACAAAGCTGGTCACGAGTCTTCTAGAGGAACCATTTATGAAATGGGGACTTGATTTTGTGGGGCCAATTAAGCTAGTAGGGAAATATACATGGAACATATATATTCTTGTTGCCACAAACTATGTTACTAAGTGGGTGGAAGTAAGAACTTTGAGAACTAATACAGAGTAACAGTCATAGTAAATTTTTTGTATGAATGCATATTAACCAAGTTTGGATGTCCTTTGATTATAGTCATAGATCAGGGAGTTCATTTTATTAAGATGCCATCAAGTATTTGATAGATCATTTTTTGATGAAACATGTGAATTCTACAACTTATTATCCTCAAGGGAATGGGCATGTTAAGTCTATTAACAAGGTACTTGGGACAATGTTGACCAAGTTAATTAGTGAAAATAGAACAGATTGGGATGAGCATATGCTTACAGTGTTATTTTCATATACAACTACATACAAAGTAACAATAGGGTATACACCATATCAATTAGTGTATGGATTACATCCATTAATGCCCATAGAGTACATCATTTTAGTTATTGGTGGAGATGAGAGAGAGAGTATTCCAGTGAGAATTTTAACTAGTACAATTATAGAGCTTGAGAAGTTATAGGAAGCTAGAATGTGGGCTATAGAAACTACAAAAATTTAGGAGTGAAATAGAGCAATATGGAGTCAACAATAGAATTTGGAAAAATAGTTTAGTTTTGGTGATTATGTTTTGTGGTTTTTAAAGGGCAATAAGTCACACTTAAGGAAATTTATTAAGAAATGGTTTGGACCATACAAAGTACAATATGTGTTGCCAAATAACACTATGTTATTGGTGACCATTGAGAAGTTTGAAACTAACCGTATGTTGGTCAATGTGATGAGCAGGATGTTCAAGGATGAGAAAAAACAGGATAACCTTCAAAAGTAGTTTGTGTTTGTTGTTGGAAGTTGTGCGCATTTTTGAAGTTTTGGAGTTCATAGCAATGTGAGTGCAAAGAGTGCAATTGAAAAACTATAGTGAATAACAAGGGAAAAGGAAGTTTAGAAGAGTGAGCATAAATGAAGGTAGGAGGAGGAAATGGAATTATTGAGAACAACATAAGTAAAAGAGGAGTTGAGAAAAGTAAAAAAAGGAGTGTTGAATATTCAGCTGTTAGCTGTAATGTTGTTGTCACATTCATCATCATCTCTGGAATGTGCAAAAGGGAAGGCATATAATGTGAAGATACAGTTTGTGGAGACAATAATTCAAGACATAGATATAATTGGAACATCTAAAGTTGAGTTTTTGCACAGAAGCAGATAACATTAGCATGGAAGAGAGTAGACAAGACTAGGAGCTACATCAATAAATTTGGTGTGCCTTGAGGAATTGGAGGAAAATAAAACTAAGAAACATCATTTTGTGGAGGCACAAACAATGCAAAAGGACACAAGGGAGGAAAACGTTGTTACATAGGAAGAATAGTTATTCACAAAAATGTAGTTGAATGTACATCAAACCATAGAGGTGTAGACAATGGCAGAATCACAATGAAGGTTGATGGAGATGGAGTAGCATGAAGCAAAAATGGTAGCAAAAAGAAGATGCACGATCCTGGATAGAGTTACACTTTTGGAAAAAGGTATTAAAATTCCAAATCCTGAGCATTTCATGTGGACACAGGCGAAATAGAACTATGAAAAACATATAGAGTGAATGGAGAACTAGAATGATATTGCTGCAAAAGAAGACTAGGCTTCTAAAGTAGGGCTTGTGTTTTTGTTTCTAATGGGGTGGGAACCAATGCTCGATGTAATGTTGGAATTTTTGAACACATTCTTGATCAAGGGGGCATATATTTATTTTGGGCATAAGGATAAGGTGTATGCAATCAACAAACAACTAATTGTAGATGTTTTTGGAGTGTGTGTGGAAGGGTATGTAGAAGAACCGAAAGGATAGGTTAGTAAGTCATTAGTAGTTTAGGCATTATAGAATTGTAGAGTTGCACTTGCAAATTCTTCTCTAGATCAATGGAATGCAAAAAGTCTGGGTTTGCCATACTCTTCTAGATATCTTGCCATTATATCTATCGTTCATCAAAGGGATAATATTTTAGCAACAATAATGCTATTACATTGCTGAGGGCAGAAAAAGGGTAATAAGTAGATTAAGCACAAATTATATTCAATAGTTTGTGTAATGAGCTGGATAGGTGGTATAAGTATGTTAAGGAGAATAAAAAGGATAAGAAAGATAGGTTTAAGGTAAATTTGCCATGGTATTAGAAAAAATCTTTCAGTATTCATTTGTGCATCAAAAGGACAATCCATAAAAACCACTGGTCAAGGTTAAAAAAACTACGAAAAAGATGTTAAGAACATTAGAGAATAGAAAGAAAATTGTAATAGACTCTCTAAGAAGTGCTTTTAAAAGGAAGAACAGAATTGAGGAAGGAGGAGTTTTAGGCTCAAAAGTGAAGAGGGAATAGGAGAGCACAAATTTGAGGGCATAGAAAATGATGAGGGTAAGAGTGGAACCATTTGCAATACCAATAGTGGTAAGGGTAGTGCCACCAGTGGTCTAGGCAGTTAAATAAACTCCAACAATACCACAAATGACATCTCCAAAGGAGAGACAACTGACGGAGTAGAGGCAGTGAATACCACAGATGACATTGCCACAGGAGAAACAATTGCGGGAGTAGAGCTAGGGAGTTAAGAGGGAACATGACATATGGTCTCCAAAGTGTGAGGAGCATTTACATTTTGAAGGGAATGTATGTGAAGATTGGATGGAGACCATTATAAGTCCAAAACATTTTCAACATTTATAACAACATTTGCAACAATAATAATACTAGAGACAGGAAGGTCTACAAGCTATTGAACTACAAATGGAGAGAGTGGTGACACACCTTGCTTTTGAAAAGTTTAGACCAACAAAACTATAAGTACCACCTAGTAGGCCAGAATTTGTAGAAGGATTCCCATTTGAGTTTGAATTGGGGAGAAGAATGGTACAGGAGCTGGGATCATATGTAGAAGGATTTGGAAATCTTACGACATAGATAAGTACACCAAAGTTTGTGAAGGAGGTAGCTGCAAAAGTAATGAAAGTAAATAAGGTAGTTGAGTTATTTTAGGCCATGGCGATTGTGAATCTACACATTGGGAATTTGACTTTGGAGGTAAACATTCTGAAGACTAAATTGGTTATAGGGGAAAAGGAGAAAGTAGTGTTACAAGAGGAATTGGATAAAAAGAGAGAATTCTAGAAGGCATATAAACATAATGTGGAAATTTGGAAGAAGAACATGGCAATTTGTGCAAAGGTTGAACAAAAAAATAAAATATTCATTAAGTGATTGCAAGATGAGAATGAAAAGCTCAAGAGTAGCACATCATGGCTAAAGTTGCAAGATGAAGATTTGTAGAATTTAAGGCAGAAGGTTGAAATTTGGGAAACCACAGAAAGGAAGTGGACAAAAGCACTATTTCTTCATAAGAAATAGTAGGAGGCTTTGGATAGTCAAGTGAAAGCACTGACTAAAGAAAAGAAGGAGAAGGAGAATGTTTTGATAGATTTGGAATTGATAAATTTGAAAAATGTATCTTTATTGCAATTTGAGGAGTTTAAAAAAAAGACAACAGAGGTAGAAAGAAAGTAGTTCATGAAGGACAAGAAGGAGTATTAGAGAACTTTGTAGCACCTGCAAGCATAGTTGGAGAAGGTAAAGGAATAGAAGAAGAGTTTGGATCTAGTTGGTATCAAGAAAAGACTAGAGGATTATGAATAGATGTTGAAGTACTATACATTGATGAGGATGAAGATCAAGATGAAGGACTTTGAGGTAGAATCTAAGGAATAGTGGGAGGTTGTAGAGGAATATTTTACAAAGGAATTGGAGAAAAATATGGTTTAGCATAAAGCTAATGAAATTTTTTTGAAGTATAAGTTAAAAGTTTATCAAAAGAATTTTCTAGATTTTATTTGTGGCAATCCAACAAGTATAGAGGTATTAGGCCAAGATGAAGAGACAGAAACATGGCCGAGTGGGACAACTTAGGAGGAGGAAGTACAAACTAAGGAATCATAGGACCCCATAAGTGGAGTAGTCTAGGAGGAGGTTAATTAAAGATACCACATGACCTTCAAAAAAAGGGTCAAGAAAAAAAAGAAACAAAAGGAATTCCGTAATAGGAAAAAGTGGAGGCTTTTCTAGCACTAATATAAGAGATATCCAAGATATATCATTTAGACATTGAACCACAAATTGAATTAGTGGGGGAAAAGATTTGAATTGCAAAGAAAAACATAGATATAAGACCACTAGTTTCTATGTAGATGGGGATTACAACATTGTGTTAGGGGACACATATGTTTAAAAGGATATAAAATATTATCATTTCATTTCTGTCATTTTACAAGGATTTTGGGGATGAAATCCAAAGTATAAAGGGGGTAATGTTAAGGGGGTAAACTAAGTATGTGATTTGAGATGAACAAGGCAATTAGGATAGGGATTAATTAAGGAACCTTGTTAGTTTGAATTTTGAATTTTTGTTGCTTTGGATCATAATAATGTGACTTGGGATGGTATTAAAGGGGGGAGTTCTAAAGAATAAGAGAGACACGGGGGAGTGGGAGTTTTTTTGGACAAGGATAATAGGAAGAGCTCGAGGTACTTGCAATAGAAAACCACATTCTATTTTGATATAACACAAACTATAAGTGTTGTTTTGGGATTTTAAAAAACAAAACATGGGATTACGCTATAATTTGGATTCATATTTTTAGTAATATAGAAAAACACAAACTTCTACAGTGAATTCTATGTTCATCTTTTGCGTGGATTTCCTCTAGTGTTAAATTAAGATGAAATGAATTGTAATCTTGTTTTTGGAATTTTTTATAATGTATTTTGAAGTGTAGATTTTGGTTATATGCAATAACCATGAATCTAATGTTGGAATGAATGGTAATGTTAAATTTGTTGAAACTTAAGACAAAAATAGTGAACATAAACATGTGGAATGCAAATATGTTGTTATAGTAGTGTGAAATATTTTGCAGGAACTTAAATTTCACTTCTACTAGCCTATTGCCTAGCCTATTTACTTTAACCCCCAAAGCATATACATAGATTATAAGTATTAGGAATTTAACCTTTGACCTCCCTAATTGATCTCAATTGATGTTTAACATCAACCTTTGCAAACCTTGAAAAGAAGAAGGAACAAAAAAACATACAAAAAGATTGATACAAACATGAGCCCAAAACTACAAAAAAGAAAAGTCCAACAAAAAACTTATTTCAGCACTTACTTTGTTTTGTTACAAGCAAAATGGTGACCTCTAACAAACTTTTTGCAGCTTGTTAGAACTCACCTTTAGACTCCTTATGTGTGCGGCTAAGTAATCACTCCATGCATCAACTACTCATTAACAATCTATGGGAGTGTAATTTTCTTAATTAGTGAGAATCAATCTTTAAGCAACAAGTGACATGACTTTAGGTTCAAACTGTTCAATAACATGCAAAGAGCTTGCATTGTAACTAATTAGGGTGCCGCATCGTGTTGTAACATTATGTTCATCGATGTTGACATCTATTTAAGGTGTCATAATCAGTTTGTTGATAACTGCCAACTATTAATTAGGGTGTGTAGCCCTACCTTCCCCACATATATTAACTGCAAACCTAGGTGGGAAGAACTTAGGATGCACATCAATTCAGAAAGTTCATGAAATTGTGAACCCTACAACTATTTTACTTTAGTGGAAAAGGTAGGTGACCAACTTTAGATTATTTAGAATATAGAATCTATACTTCACCAAACGCTACATTTTTTTGGTTAAAATATACCACCACAGTGTGCTTTCACCCATCAACCTTGAGAAATCATAACACATTGAACTAGGCACTGTGATCATTCAAGAAATCTCTAGACACTATCATCATCTCCCTTGATCTAGCCCTAAATTCTAAGAGAAAATATTTTATTCCTACCTTGAAGCTTATACATAGTGGAAGTGTTTGCAACATGCTAGAAAACCAAAGATCTACAATGGAGCATTCTTCCCCAATTGCACCACAAAGACAATGATAACTATTGTGCAAACCCACAATTCATTGCTTAAACATATAAAACTTAGTTCTTTGCATCTTTGCCCCTTTATAGTCCTAGCAAGGCTTTCTTCTTATCTTCACGTTGCATCCTACTCTTGCCATTTTTGAAGCATCAGCACCAACCATTTTTCCATTGTGATTCACATTTCCTCCAAGAATAAACACCAAGCAATAAGAATTCACTCCATCACAAGAACTAGCTCAGTAACGCCACTCTTATTGAATAACAAACATTAAAAACACTTACAAACACACAAACAAACAAACAACAGCAAAATGTAGAAAATAACAATAGACATTGGAATCTCTGCGTCCGCAACACTTCACGATGAGTGATTGTTTGGTAGATTGGCAGCTTCTACCAGTCACCCATAAAAAATTAGGGTTATCCATTTTTCCATCCATTCACCTCATCCCCTTGCACAGAAGATTCTAGACACTGGTTTTAGGTTATTGATGGTTCTCAAAATCACAGAACTGGTTTTGACCCTTGAGGGGGTTGTAGAAGGGGGGGGGATCACAATTCCAGGTTTGACATTTAACTGAGGTTCTAAAGAATCCAAAGAATTGGGTTAAAGAACCTACCCTAAACTGTGGATTCTTTGTTGATTTTTTCATGAGAATCACTAGGGATTTTGGGAAAAAATTCAAAAACCTAGATCTGGAGGCTTTTTTAATTCTAAAAAATTAAAGAACTGGAACCAAAGGTTCTGCAATTCTATTATTTTCCATAAAACTGGAATTGGAAGTTCTGTGATTCTATTTTTTTTCATAAAACTGGAATTGGAGGTTCTTTTATTTCTAAAATTCATGAGAATCACTAGGTTTTTTATGACAATTTTCAAAACCCTGGAATAGGAAGTTTTCTTAATTTAAAACATATTAAAGAACTTGAATTGGAGGTTCTGGAATTCTGAAAATTTCCATTGAATCCAAACTGGAGATTCTTAACAAATTAAAAAAACCTCCCAACAAACACTAGTTGTAACATCACATTTCTCACACATTTAATATGTACATTTAGGAGGACTCCTGGTTCCTACCAGTTCTGTGCAAGTGCCTGATTTGGTGGCTTTGAATTGTCAATTTTGGTTTTAGTTAGTAAAAATCGAATTGTAGGTGTGTCTGATTTTTGAAACTAGAACTATAACCATTTAAAAACCAAACCCGAAACTAGGTTCCGGGTTCTATTTATTTGTGGAACCAGGGTCAAAACTGAAACTTTCCCAAAAAAGAAGAAGTAAAAGAACCTAGGGCTAACCAGAGGTTAACCAGAAATTAACCACCATTTCGGATTTGGGTTACTTAAAACATGACAAGAACTGGGTCTTAAATTAAATTACCAGAATTGTTCTAATTTACTCTTTAGAATTGGAACAGGAGGTTCTTCATAAGAGTAAACAATGGCCCAACATTTGTTCCTACCTTAAGGCCCAAATTACCTACTTTCAAAATGAGGAAGTGACCTGTCGGCCCTCTGCCAATGAGCTTGAGTTGGGGATGCAAATGGCTTGTCAGGTCAGGTCTGCCATTGTGTTTCAAAAGAACAAAAAGAGAAAAAGCAAGTGGGTGAGAAGTACTTGTGGGGTTTTTGGGCTTGCCTCTATCCTTCAAATCTGATCAAACTAGTTTGCAACAATCAAGAAGGTCCTCATTTGATAAAAACTAGTGAGTTCCTTTCACTCAATGAATAACTCGGCAAAATGACCTTCCACTTTGGTAGTTAGTTCTTATCAGGTTCAAAAGTGCAACCAATAATTGGTTCATATTGGAAGTGGAAGGTCACTTTCTCATTCTTTTCATTAGGCAAAAGAAACTGATAAGTTGTGGAATGTTGTTTCAAATTGAACTTGCAACTTGGAACCCTTTACAAACAAAACTTTGTTGCAATGGATCTTTAGTTTTGAAAGTTCCCAATCCAAATTAGGAACACATATTAAAACAACAAAGGCACCTATTGGGATTTCCACCAAAACACTTGTCTAGATCATCTATGCCACTCTTTGATGGCTATTGGTTTTCTTAAAACCCAAGGACAAGGTGTAGAAACATTACATATTTTATGGGCTCCAAGGCATGCCCTCTGAATCCAGAACTCTTAAAATGTGGAGCATGTACTTTATAGTAGTTGAAATGGGACATCATTGCGTCTTTGTTTAGTTGTTAAAAAGAACAGACACCTTGTAAACATATCAACTTCATTCATCTGTAAAGTACTTTATTATTTACAAAAAAAAATTTGTATTTGAAAGTACCCTCCCACACAAAAGATGCTTTCATCAATGGAAGGAAGCGTGCACCATTTGAATGAAGGACCTTTTGTACTTGATGCTGAGAGCAGCTTCGTCCTGTCAACCTCCCCTACTTTTCACCTATCCCCTTGGGAAATTAGGCCTAGCCCTGGGAAGAAAGGCCTTACCCTATACACATAACTACTTAAAATGGCACTGACCTTTCTAAGTGTTTTAAGTTTTAATGTTTTAACCATGCACTATTCCCTCTACGTTTAGTGGTTTATTATAGAATTTTGTTCCCTAATGTAGGTAGTCAACTGACCTAGAAATCTCCAATTTGCAGAATATTAGCTATTTTGGGTTTACTTGAAGACCCAACCATGGGACTTTTTATACAATGACACCATCCAGCTTACAGTTTGGAAGGCCTATCATTAATGTTCCTGCCACATAGAAAGCTCCAGGCAAAAAATTTCCCTCCACATTGTTAGTTTTCCTTCCATTTGTATTAAAGGCTTATACTATTTAACTTGAAGTGAAGGGGTATGATGGTGGAGAGGAAAGCCAATCCATAATTGAGGAGTCCCATTATGGCCTTACAATCACATGATTGTGATGGATTTAAGTTCATGTCACATGCTAAACTTCGTCCCCTCTTGGGCTTTAAGTGAGCATGCCATGGCAGCCACTTGCATGTCCCAGTTGTATGTGGGTTAAGCTAGCTTACAGCCAAACAATTAATGAGTGTCAGATGATCCCTTTCAAACAGGTCATGAGTTGATATCAAATTGAATATAGTTTGGTAACTTTGTCCCTCTTAGGCTCTAAGTGAACATGTCATGTCAACTCCTTGCATGTCCAAGCTGTATGTGAGGTTAGTTTCCTCTTGGGCTTTAAGTGAACATGTTGTGTACACTACTTGCACATCCAAGTTGTATGTGGGATTAAGCTAGCTTATGGCCCACCAATCTATGGAGCTAAACAATCCCTTTCACTGAGGTCATGGGTTCATATCAAATTGAATATAGATTGTTACCTTACTCCCACTTGCATATATAGTTGCCCAACTCTTATCCATTTGTAGGGTTTGGTGTCAAAGTGAAAAGTAAATTTTAGGGAATGATTTGACATACACTACACTGATGTTTGAGTGTAAAAGTAAATAGTAATTAATAGGACATCATTTTTACATACACCATGCAATGATGTTTGAGACAGTGAATTGTGAAAGGGGGGCCTTCCTTGCAGTGATTATTTTGGTGACAAAGTTTTGCAAAGTTTTGTCCTTATAAATCTGATTTCGACCTAGATATATGTACAAAGGTTTTTTAAATGGAAAGAAAAATGGTCCAAATTTTCCAGATTTTGAAAAAAAGAAAGAAAAGTTTCCAGATATGTATAATAGGTTCTAATAGGTAGCCAAAAGTATGGAAGGATGCTTAAATGTTGTTTACTTTGTCATCTATTTTATAAGCAAATCTGGCTAAACCATCTTAGGAACAATTGCCACTTCCTGCACAGCTCAAAAATGAGGGAAAAAAGCGAAAGTACTTTCTAAGCATTTCCAACTCCACTTACAATAAAATCAATTCAAATTTCTTCTGTTATGTCCAACATGAGCACATCCTTTGAAACGTGTGAAAAGGTGTGTGCTGATACGTATAATTGCTCAAGCGCAATTTGACAAGTTTGGCCATAATTTTCAATTAATAGACATTTTAATTACAATGGACATAATTTAGAGAAAGAACCATTTAATGAGGTTTGTAAGGAGAGAAGAGTAAGTTTGTAATGAGAGAAGGGTAAGTATGTACTTAGAGATAGAATAAGTCTGAAAGTAAGAAGGTACAAAGGACCCTCACACAAACAAGCAGCGCATCGTGTAATGACTCTGCCCTTTTATGGCAAGTTCCAACTTCAAGTTAAAACGTGTAGACCTTTAGTGTAATCGGAGGGTACCTTAGATCCAACATATTTCTTCCAGCGCTGTTTGGGTGAGCAGTTTGTAGTTTGCAGGTTTTGGAGTTCTAGCTTTTCCTATGCACACATCTGTCATGTAAGAACTTGTGAACGTTTTTTTTCCTGTATTTCTAAGTTGTTCTTCTCAAAAAAATTGTGCCGGCATACACATGATGCTCTGATTGTGTCCAAAAGGTTTCATGATCCAAACGGGTCTGATCCTGGAAAACAGAAGTTGCATGAAATTGTTTGAGCTCTATGTCCATAAATCACATGTATAACATATTTCTGTTGAGAGTATTCCATGTATGACATCATCGTTCTTCCTAATTGGGTGGTGCTAGTTTTTGGAGCTTCACGCTTGAACAGATCGAGGAGGAAACCAAGTGTGAAGTTTCTTCTGAACTGCGGTCAGACTGCTAATCTCTCATCGGAAGGATCAAATCATAGTTCAGAAGATGGTGCCAAGGTAGATCGGGGATATTCCTCTGGCGGGATTCAATCATCAGCCACTAGGTTGAAGCTACGACAACATGAAGGTATAATAAAAAACCTCTTCCCTGAAGACACCAGCTCATATAATTTGTCCCAATCTGATTCTACGAGATATATTGTGTTGAGCTTACTGTTGCATTGAGCTGCATCCCTAGGATCATCACATGCTGTTACCTCCTCCTGTTCTTTCCTATAATTTTAGGATTTAGGGTTTAACGATGGCTTTTCAAGTAATAACTATTTCTTTTTTCCCAGGTCTAATCTGCGGACTCTACGCTTGAAAACACAGCAATCCCAAGCAGTCTACCTAAGGGGGGGGACTCATTGCATAACCAACAGAAGATCCATAAGGACCAGGAGGAGGGCGAGATCAAGACGTGCAGCAGGTTTGGAATTACAAAAGTAGTTCCTGCTAGTCATCAAGCTGGAACTTCAAGAAAGTCCCAATCACTGCACGGAAACATCTGGCAATTGATGAGGCGCCAAGGTACTGCAAATCCTGTAAATTATAATTTGTAGCAGCTTAATTCATTGTACAGATATAATTAGCAAGGCAGAGAGGGCTCTAGAGCTAAATATAATGCTCAAGGTGATTGGCAACTTAGCAGCTCCTTAATTCAGACTAATTATAACACCACCAACTAAAACTACACTAATTGGTTTCAATTGCAGCAGAGCTTCTTAATTAAGAACCCAAATGTATGATCAATTCACTGCAGAGCTACACATTAGAAAGCTATTAGACCCAAGATCGGAGCTTCCAGATGAATCTCTAAATCCCTGAGAGCCTTGCAAATTGATCACGAACCTTACAAATGTTGCAGCAGAATGTGTAGTAAGGAAAATGGGATGTTGTAAGCATGATCATTAGTGTCAGCATGCAACAGCAGATTTGGTAGAGAAATGTTTTTTTGGGTTGTGAAATAGAAGATCTTCAGAGTACAGCAGACTAAGAACTTTCCAAAAGAATCTGACAGAAGAACTTTGTTGTTGCACATTGGGGTGTGATGGTTCTCCAACTTTGGGTTCAGCATGCAGGATGATCTCAGAATATCGTGCAACATCCTCAGTTGTCAGCTTGCTTCTTTGATCTTCGACCTGCTCCTGACAATGGGTGTTGTAAGGGTGCAATTGATGGCTCCCTCACATATGGGTAAGGAGGAAGTCGAGCTGCTCTTGTACTCGACCCAGCAGCTAGATCATGTGACTTGCTAGACATATAATAAGAAGAAGAGCTGTTGTAGTTCACAAAGGTTTTTCTGCACACATTTTTGGGTCTGCTATAGGTACGATGTAGTGTTGCAGCTCCTGCAGCAGGTCCATCATCATCCTCATCATCCATTGATGCTGAATTGCTGGAAGGTGGTTTTGCAGCTGCAGCAGTGATATTGGGGGGAGCTAGAATTGCAGCTGCATCATCCTTTGCAGCACGTGGTGCCTCATAAACTGCTAGAAGCTGTAATAGGAAGTCTGTTGAACTTCGAGCTTGATGATGAGCAGCAGCTACTTCTATACTTGCAGGCCCTGCTGCACATTTTGAAGATCTCACCCTCCTCCTAGTCCATATTGATCTTCTGTTGGTTGTGCAAAAAATTTCTCCCTCCCTTGGCAGACTACTTGGGACTGTTGTGTGTTTAAGCACAGAGTCTTCAGATCATACAAGAAAAAATGAAAAAGTAGTGATTCCAATGCATCAAGAAGCTTGACAAGATATCTTGCAGATGCATGAGACGGTGCCAAATTACATCACATGGTTTCTCAGGGAACAAAGCTTTTGTATTATACCTTCATGTTGTTGTACCTTCAACCTTTTAGCTGATGATTTCAATCCTGCGACAGGAGTATTGCCAGTCAG
>Ga0116227_10005964_pt1 | contig 25112 bp, 17 predicted proteins | sample S1TSphgellanicum_FD_89693 | JGI IMG/M metagenome (GOLD analysis project Ga0116227, IMG submission 89693) | Host-associated microbial communities from peat moss isolated from Minnesota, USA - S1T2_Fb - Sphagnum magellanicum MG | ecosystem: Host-associated > Plants > Peat moss > Unclassified... | reverse complement strand
ATAATTTTAAATAAATATGTATTGAAATGTATAATTTCATAATATCATTATTTATATATAATGTGTTATAAATAACAATATATTTGGACCAATATTTAAACCAATATTATACATCATAAAAAATAATGTTTACATAATGAATTGTGTTATATATGTATAAAATATATAATATTTTTAACCCACTATCTGATTATTTTAACCAATAAATTATTTACTATGTATCAGAAAAGTATAAAATAAAATTTCAATCAGACATAGGATTAATATATGGGAAAGATCAATTTTATTACTATGTGAAACAAAAAAAAAGAAGTAGAAAATTATGTGTTTCAATTTTTTTAAAACATAGTTTAAAATATTATTAAATTAGACACTTTATATTTTTGTTTTTTGAAATGAGTTTACAACTTTAAAAAGGAAAAAACATAAATATGAACATATTTGAAGAAATTTTAAGTTTGAACGTTTGATTTTTTGATCTTGACAAACTTTGTATTACATTTGAAGTTGGGTTTTCACATAAGGTTTGTTTCTTACCTTTGTGTGATCTCTACAACCAAAATTTTCCAATCTCTTTGAAGAAGATATAAAATGAAATTATATTGTTTCACATATGTCTCACGAAATTTTGTCATATAATTAAATAACTAATAGACTAATATTTCGGATAATTTAAATGATTAATTATCAAGAATTAGATAATCATTTATTTATTTAAAATAATTAACTAATCATTTGGTTTAATTTTATTTACTTGGATAATAAAAAGTTGGATTGAAAAATCAAATTGATTAATTTAACATTTGATTGATTAACTTAATTATATTTTTGTTTTAATAAGTTATTGAAATAATTATTTAAGATAATTATTCCACATTATAGATTATTAGTTCAAAATTTCCATGAAAAATTCCTACACCAAAATAAATTTAATCACAATTGTCATTATATTATTTGTTCCACAAACAATATAATCTCTTTTCAAATTCAATGAAACCAAGTAAGAATCATGGAACTCCTAATCAACAACCCCAACCTCTATACACACTTTTGTTAGCATATTATTTTGAAATGAACTAATTATTTTATGACCCAAAATGTAGGTCTTGCATTTACGGTAGGATTTTCATTTAAAGAGGCTTAAACCCCACATGAGTAATTTCGGAGAGACCTTGAATGCATGTATTACATATAGGGTTGAGTTATTTCAAAGTGATTTTACATGTGGGTATTGTGTTTAAGGTTAGGTCTTCGCTTAAGGATATCCAAACCATCTAGATGGGTTTTTTTTAAGCATGGGTATTGCATTTAAGGTTGATTCTTCATTTAAACTTGCAATACCTAAACTTGCAATACCTACACTTATACTTACCTTTACCAACTAAAATTTTGGGGTTTTATTGCAATACCTACACCCATACTGACCTCTACCAATTGGAATTTTGGGGCTTCATTGCAATACCTACACCCATACTTGCCTCTACCAACTAGAATTTTGGGGCTTCATTGCAATACCGGCACCCATACTTACCTTTACCAATTGGAATTTTGGGGCCTAATTGCAATACTTGCACTTGTACTTATTTCTACTAACTGGGATTTTTGGGGCCTAGTTATAATACCTGCATTTAACACTTATATTATCACTATCATTGTGTTTTTGCATTTCACACTTTTTATGTTTATTATTTAGAAATAATAATATCCTTTGTGCCATATTTGACTTCATGTGTGTGTTGAATACATGATGTTCAAAGAATTTGGGCTATGGTTTCCTCCATATAAAATTGATTGTAAAACAAAATTCTTAATGCCAATGGCAACAATCTTGATTAGAAATGAAAACATTTATTCATGACATCGTTTAGTACGTACATTTGTGTGATTGAACATTGTTTCATGCCAATCTTTGAACCGTTTGACACTATTTCCCAATCCATCTTCTACGCAGTGTAACACCAATCCTGAGTATGAAATTGCATTTGCCTTTGTGAGGTGTATGTTATGAATATTACATGCCAATACTCTCATGTGTGAGGTGGCATGTTCACAAAGTGTCACATCGCCTTTTTTACATTCATTTGTGATTTCTTGCATTGTAGTGACCAATTGTGTAAGGGCCCTTTCTATTGGGGTTGATGAATTTATTGTGTCATTAGACCTTATAAGGGCACCCATGGGGAGATCATTTTGCTCCATGTTCATGAGCCCATCAAATTCCATGATCCCATGATCACTTTCAAGATGTTCATCTTTGTCATCATCATTGGACTCCATATCATTTGGAATATGTTGTGGGTTCGCCAACATGTGACCCAACCTTCCATAATGTGATCCATACCATGTTCCACAGTAATGAATGATATCCTTTTGAAAAATGTTTGTGCATGTGAGAATGACCACAATTTGGTGTTTACACATGTTCCCTTGCAATGCCCATTCATATGTGCAACAAAATATTTCAGTGAATGGGAATTTCACCACGTAAATAACATTTGGAAGGCGTTGGCTCCATACGCCCCAAGCTCCATCACTTTCAAAGGTTGGTTGGTACACATGGGTGAGTGGAATGAAGGCTGCCTCTTCCACACTTCGTGTAATAATGGCTTCCATAACCTTGTTTTTTATGAAACCTTTTTTTTTCATTTCTAATGTGTGCATGTAATGGCGTGCAATGGTTGTTGTTAATCGCCACACCAACCAATCAATCCTACACCTTCTTAGGCCTTTTTGTGTCAAGAGCAAACCAACGTTTCAACACGCCATGATATGATTCAATGCTCACTTGGGTGTTTTGGTTGGAATGGGGCACTCTTCAAACACCCATCATCCATAATTATGCAAACATAAACATAATGCACAAGGATGAATAACATTATTAAAAAACAATTTTGAATACTAAACCATGATAAATCTCATCACTTACCAAACTGATGGTAATAAGTCCAGAAATAATTTGTCCACGCATCACCATGCTTATGTTTATGAAGGTTTTTTCTCACAGCAACCCTCCCATGCTCTTTGAAGTCATCAATTGTTTCTCCATGATTGATGGACATGTACATCACATCATGAAGGTCTTGGAGGATTCCACCTTGCATTTCCACATCTTTGATTTTTTCAATACCACGTAAACACCATGCTTTCAGAACATGCCAACAACAAAGGTAGATGGGAACCTTGTCCATACCCCATACGACCCTAATAAGGACATATGCAATAAAATCTCCATGAATGGATGGGGTTAGTACAACATAAAATGCATTTGAAGTAATCAAGAATTTTATGAAATATATCAAAAAACATATAAGGAAATAAATACAAAGTGGGTCCTACGTATGGAACTAACCGTAATGCCTTCAATTCTTAAGGTGCACCATTAACAAAAAAACATGATGATTTCCAATGTGGCATGTGTGATAACATCTTATCTTTTAATGGTTTCAACCATTCGATCAAATCCTGAACTATTTGCCTACTTATAATGATCTAGGTTAAAGGGACACCCGTGCAATGATCGTCAAACCCCATGAAGGTGAATAGATGGAATTTCATGTCATTTGTGCCAAATGTGGCATTCATAAAAATGGCATCATTGTGACCATATGATAGCATGGACTCACATTGAGCTAGTGTTTGAATACCTATGGTGAATGGGATTCAGTCCCGTTGATTTCACCAACATCTTGGAAAAAGAACACATCTTCCAGATGTTGAAGAGCCCAAGACCGAATTGAAATTGTAGGGTTGGTGTGTAAATGTTAACTCCTTTTCTTATGTTTTTGATCCAAATATGTAATGTCTTGAAGCCGAATGAAATCATCTCATGTCATGTTTTGACTCGCATTCACACGTTCCCACCAAATTGTTTTATGTTTGTCATATATTTGTTTAGTTGTGTAATCTAAGTTTAGTCGGGCCCATATGTGGTCCTTCAATGCTTGTGACATGCGTGGAGCATAACGAAATATACGAGAAATGGATTCTAGGTCATGCTCACCATGTGCGAATGACCCATCAGTTCGTGTATGGGCCTTATGATAAATTGTGATCTCAGCCACATTAAGTCGTGTGTATAGACGTTTGATTGAGAATGACATTGGGCATCCTCACTTAATAGATCGAATGTGGGTTGATTTTCCTGATAGTCCTCTAGTCCATATCCGCACTAATACCTAGACCAAAAAAATTCAAAATGTAAATGATTACATCTTGGTATATGAATTAAAGAAGTAAAAAAGGTTAATGCCATAAATGTTACCACATATGCTCGAGGTGGTTTTTGATAGTTGGTTGTTTGACATTTGTTTGGCTTGGAAAGTTTTTGTAAACATTCCATTCCACAGGGGTGTTAGTATCCCCTCGTTCACCTTCCAAGAATTCCGAGATGTGAGCATATGGAACATAAACAAATTGAATGGTCACTTTATTTTGCCCTCCATGGTGTATCCCGGACTTCCACATCAAGTCCTTGTTTGAGAAAGGGGACTTGGTGGGGATTTGGACATGAATGGAATGGGACTTTTGAACCCTTCCCATGATTGAAGGAAGTAGGACAAATTTCTGCACCAAGATAATTTATAATTCAAAAAAATTCATCATTGAACTAAAACCCAAAATGTAATATATACATGGCATTATGAACCCATATACTAAAACAAAATTTGGCAATACCCACATTGAGCTATTAAACCTTCCATCATTGAAAATGTTCACATATGCAATATTCGAATTATACCTTAAACCCATAATGTCTAAAAACCCCATGTAACAATACCCACATAATGATAATTAATGCACATTGTTTGAGAGGTGCAAAATGCAATACCTGCCTTGGGCCATAAAACCCACACTGGTTATGGGGAATCAATACATTATTCACATATGGGTATGAAAAAATCAAACTACCAAAAGATGTTGAATATGAAATATTTGTGTAAAAGTATAAAACCTTTAGTTATGGTTATATACTTAATGAAAATTGATGCCCTTTTTATATCCAATAACTAAGAAATGAAAAGAGATTGAATTGTGAAAATATAAACAAAAAAAAAGAAATAACAAGAGACAAATGCATACTTTTAGGAATAAAAGATGTCAATGTTTCACCAAAGTTTGTAGTCCCAATTGAAAATGCAACCTTAAAATATCACAACTCATACAAAAGTGAGTTAGAAAATATTAAACTTTCACAACTATGGAACATATGGAAACAAAGGAGATTCATAATTATGGGATAAATCTAAACAAGTGATAAGATCAAAAACCAATATAATGAACAAAGTTTAGAGTATAAACCTTAAGCTCTGAAATATATGAACCAAATTCTTATACACTAAATCATAAAGCATAACCTTAAAAATCCAAATGATATTTTGCCATAAGCCTTATTATAACCCTAACTATACAAACCCTAACAAAAAAAAAGTCCAAATATATGCATTCAACCCAAATAACTATACAAATTATATGAATTATATAATGCAAAATAAACAAATTAAAAAAAACATAGGAAAAAAATTAGAAACCAAAATTTAAAGGTTTTAAACTATAAATATTTATTGACTGAAAGAAAATACTTTAATAACAATCAAATAAGTACAAAATCAAAAGAAAAGATATGTCTTTTACCTTTGTGTGATCTCTCCAACCTAATTTTTTCCATTTTTTTTTAAGAAGATATAGAATGCAATTGTATTACTTCACATATGCGTAAACCCTAAAATTTTCCCCCCAAAATTAAACTACTTTAAGTTAATTACTATACATTTGTGAAAAACTTATTAATTAATTTATGTGTCCCAACCTTAAATTTAAACCATAATCCAATAGTACATACTTATAATAATTACATGAAAAGATGTATTGTAATGTCCATTTAATAATAAATTAGGTAAACAAAATTTAATAAAATATGCATTAACTAAACCAAAATGGCTGTAATTATGGCATTATTTCCATTATAATTTTTTTTTAATACTTACATATGGGGACCTATGTTTATCATCCATGAGTTAGGGCAAACCTTAATAAATTGATAGGTAGGATTGACAGGGGGGTTGGGGTTGAAAAAAAAATGAATAGGTAGTTAATTAGGTATTTGGCTATGTAAAAAGCATAGATAGATAAGTAGTTAGGTAGATAGGCAAGTTAGTACATAAAAAACAAGTTACCTTATCAAGGTGACTAGGTTTGTAAGATACTTATGTCAATAAGGTGATTGTGTATGTAGGGTAGCTAGGTTAGTAGGGTAGGTGGTTAGTACAGTAGCTAGGTCGCTAGGTAAATAGGATAATTAGTTATTAGGGTAGCTATGTCAGTAAGGGATGACAAATAAGGTACCAAGGTTGGTGCAGTACTTAGGAGGGTAGGAAAATGAGCAGGGTGACAGGTCAGGTCCAGGGAAAAAACGGCCAAGAACCAAAAAAAAAAAAAAGAAAAAAAAAGGTACAGTGGTCAGCAGCAAAAAGAAATGGACTGTGATGAACCCCATCTGGCGCCGAATGAAAAAATGCACCCCATCCAGTGGACAGAACGGCCAACTGGTGCATTGGTGGCTGCTGGTTCACTCTGCCCCCTACATGGGGCCCTTTGTCAGAACACAATTCTGCAAATCTTCTGAAATGATAGGCTACTACCCCCTTTCAGAAACAGTATCTCTACCTTCTCTCACTGTATGGGTACATTCAATCAAACTGCAGATGAAACAGGGATTAGAGGGTCAAATTAGGGCCCAAAGACAGGGTGACTTTGTGGATAAACCCCATTATTCTGGAAAGTTCCCTTCTCAAGTACCCAATTACAAAGGGCATAACAAGAGTAAACTCCAACAAAATCATCTCCACAATCCTGAGAATCTGGAGTGGCCAGAGTCCAGAGAACCATTTAGAACCATTCCCCGGATGTCCTTGAATAGATTTGGCAAGTCTATAGTGTATACCAAATAATTAATATGTTTAGAATTTTATGCTTTGGCACAAGATTTTTGAATCTAATTACGACATAGTATAAATACATTGATTTTTTGGCAGTTTAGGTAATTATTAATTTTTTAATTCGATAAATTTGAAAATAATTTAATTAATGTCGAATCCATTCGGGGAGTATGATAATCATCTCCCACCCCTTTTTCAAAGTCTCACTTTGAAGTTTATGAGTGAGGCTTGAGATATGTAAATAAGTAATAATGGATGTGAGAAATACTCATCATGCAAGCCTAAATATTCAAGTATGAATGGGACCTTATGTACAATATTTAGAAGCAATTAAGATGAAATTTGGGGTTTTGCCCATAGTTCACCCCAAGGCATTGTATTTTCAAGTCCAAAATTCTAAACTTAGTTTCACTCCACTTAACAGCTATACTTCATCCAAAGTACTCTGTACAAAGCCATTATGGTATTTGTCAGTGGATGTGCTCAAGTACTCACTTTGTATTCCCAAGTTTGAAGTAACATTAAAGTTAAGTGTAAATGAAAGGGGAAACTTGGTAAAAAAATTTCTTTCTTTTGCTAACAGTAATGTTTGGGCTCCAGCCAGTATTGGGTGATGGAATTAAGGTCCGAAAACAAAACCCTAAACCCTAAACTAATGTTAGGGTTTAGGGTTTTTTTTTGCCTTCATTTACAGATAACTTTATTGGAAAACATAGCCTAGTTGCCATCACTATTGTATGGTTTCTTGCTTGCACATCCACTAATTTGCAAGGGTGGATTTTCTCGATATTCTTGTTCCTAATTTGGCATGGTTTAATGAAAATTTCAGTGAAGTAAAATAGTAGTTCAAAACACACAATGATGACAAAATAATTATAATATGAGTGAATTATTATTATAATAATGGCACTTGCCATGATTCACTTATAATGATGTCACTTTGCCATTATTCACTACCTATTCATGTCATTTTTTTTCATTTTTGTTGGTTTTTTGCCTAATGAATTTTTGGGAGGTTGAGAACATAACAAAGGGTTTTTTAATCAAGCCTTTGTTGTGCTTACTTTGATCTTCATCTACCTACATCAATTTCAACCTATGAATATATTATGTATATTCATTACATAATTGTGTCATGAAGTTGAATGATGAACTTGTGAACTAAGTTGAAGATGTACAAACTACAATCTTTTAACTGCATATTAATTGATCTCTTTTCCTATCACTATGTATGTATGTATGTATGTATGTATGTATGCACATTGTAGACATGGATCCACACATGACACATTAAAGTCACAAGGAGAAAACAAGAGGGTAGAACTTTAAAGACATGATGTAATTCAATGCCTTTTTGGCTAATCATACAAATGTGACACAAAGATCTTTATGAAAAAGAACTTGGACACAAATGCAAGCAAGTATGATTTAAAGCCCTTCCTTAGATTTTGCAAGGTGGGGAATATATGGCCAAAATGGTTATAGCCAAATTCAGATGTGATAAACTTTTTGGATTGGTATTAATGAAAATGAACCATGTAGCTTTGCAATTGATTTGGGGTGCTTTGGTAAAATTTGAAAAGTGGCCTTAAAAGTTAAATATCTTGGGTTGCAAAAATTACTAGGATGGGTGACAACATTTGATTTACATTGCAACCACATGAAGTAGATCCCTTATATTAAGTATTACTATATTTACAACACAAGGAAGTATTCTCAAATCACATTAGCTTGCTTTTAAAAAAAATTTATTGTGGAAGTGATGTTGTCATTAGAGTAAGTAGTCCCCATTTTGTTAAGTTTTGTGATTTAAACACATTCAATGACATGTTAGTGAGCACTTGATTCATGTTAGATTTGTGCCTTCTCAATTTTACAAAAGTAGGGTTTAGGGTTTACTTTAATTAGCTAATATGTAATGCTTGCCAAAACAAAAAACAAAAAACAAAAACCCCAAAAGCAAAAGGCCTCAAGATGAGATAATTGATTGAGTTATTGGACCCAATGATGGAAACCCAATCAAGTGATAATATAACTAATTTTTTGGCACAACTCCTTTCTAAACTGCAAGTTTGATTCAGTTTCAAGAACCCAAAATGTGAGCAAAACATAGCTAGTTCTGTAACTGGTTTATATGTCCTTTCAATCGTAAGGGGACAGAGCAGATAGTGCTTCCCCCCCCCCACAACCCTTTGGATTATACATGCTATGCAGGATGTTTAAAAACTAACTTTGCAGATATCATCTGTGACCTGAGAAGCTTTGTACTAGTCTGCAGTCCATGATCTTTCAGGAAATGGGCAATTTGCAGACAATCTCCACCAAATGCCATGTGCTTCTACTACACACTGGATATACAGCATTCCCCCCGTACACAGTACAATGAAACTTTGGTTTGGTCCCAGACTTGATCAAGAGCACTTGATCTTGGAGCTTGATCACATTTTGGTGTATGTCTGAAACCTGAAGGATCATCTCCTACCAGTTGAGTCTTGGTAGGTTGAGAAAGTTTCAGATCACATAACAAGCTGGTGAAAATATCTTGAACTATCGGTTTAGCACTTGCTAAGATCAATAGTTGTGATTTTTGAAGTTTGATATCAAGCAGTACTGGTCTGATATATTTATTTCATGATGACAATTTTAGCGACAATTTAGCCTTTGTGAAATGGCATATAGCATTTATAAAACATTTTTCAGTAGTTTTGAGGAGGAAGAAAAAACATGCATAGGAATCAAGAAAAAAACAATGAGCTTGTTGAGTTTCAATCGTGATTTCACAGTGTCTTCCTTCGCACAATTCATTATCGAGGCTTCACAAACAACTTCCATACTCCAACAAGCTTTTCAGTTACTATGGTAATGAAAAAACAACTTTATACGGCTCCCACTCTACCAACACATTCAATAGCTAGAAATCATGAAGAAATATGAAATGCTAGTTTTTAACACCCTCCTTGTACTTGTAGCTAGGAGCATTGGTTTTAGAATCTAACACAAATCACATGGGTTGTAGTTGTCATGCTATTGAGTAGGGGCCGTCCTTCTAATGAGAGTTTTTTTTTTCTTTGGATCTTTCACTACCTTATATGATAATTTTTGTGAACTACTCGTTATGATAGGAGCTTTGGGCAACTTTATGCAACACTAATGTGAAAGTCATTGAGAAATTTGTTGCCCAATGTTTTGCAACATTTGGAAATTAAGAGTTAAATCATATGATGGAGTGTCATTCTTATATAGTCCCAAAATGTTCAAGATTTTCATTTGCCCTTAAAAAGATAGATGTAAATCAATGTCTTTTTTAAAAACTTCTCTTGAATGGTTAACTTTGACCATTCATTACTCATTGATTTCAACTTTTCATTTTGGACAATTTTTTTCTCACATGACTCATATTCATGCCTTCTATCCACCCACCACCAATTTTATTTTTCATAAATGGAGCATAACATCTTAGCTGAAGTCTCAAAAACAACCTTGAAATTTTGAGGACATCATGAAATAAAAAAGTTTAAGCTTTCAATTTAGTGATAATATCTCATTTCTCATTCAAATCTATTACCAAAACATTCAGCTTGAAATCCTCTACAACTTCTTCGTCAAGTTGAAATTTCAAACTTCCAATGTTCTGCATGACTTTTAGGAACATTTTGTGAGGGCTAATCCATAATTTTATGGATTGAGGCTGTTTTGATCAAATATCAATTAATGGGTAAACCCAAAGTTCTCTATTGATATTGTGTAACAACCTTTGATGAGAAAGAATAATAATACTGGTCTCAACTTGTATATTCTAAAGTTATATACCAAACATGTTGGGTATCAATAGGATATCATTGGATCACTCTATCACATAAGAAAATGAATCATAAGGAGATTACAACAAGGTTATATCAATTTGTTCTTTTTCTTATACCAGGACCATCACCAATATATATACCAAGGTTCCATTGATATACCCGCAAAACACTAAGGTAGACCAACCTACAATATCAAAGCATTGAATAAGATTATGTTCCGGCTTTTGACATTTTGCAATTGTAGTGTCAACTTGTTTGAATAGTGGCATCTTCATTCATTTAAATGGCTCTTGAGTCCAAGGTGCAAACTATTTGGCCCGTGCTGATGACCCCAGGCAAAACGGTTGTGGACTAAAGTAAGAAAAAATAATTTCTAGGCGTCTAATGAGGTGAGCTTGTATGAATTGAACAAGCCCTTTTTTTTTCTTCCCCTTCTTTCCTTTTGGGGCAAGGTACTTGAAGAGTTTATGAGGTGGGGAACTTTGTCCCCCAAGGTGTTCAATGAGGTTCTTAATAAAATTCCCTCATTTTGTTTCCTATGTGTCCTCCAATGTTCCTTTGTTTTATGGCATATGTTCTTCCAAACATTCAGTTTGTTCTTCTCACGGTTAGCAATTCTCATGGGTTCCTTACCTTATCCCCAATACCACTTTTATATCCCATATTCTTTGCCCAAAGTCCTACTTGGTGACATAGAAACCTGGCCAATTAGCATCATCAAATGCTTGGAAAAAATTGCTTTTGAACTTAGTTGGTGAATCAATAAGGTCCCTTGCTAAATAAAAGTAGTTTTGAACTCTAGATGCATCCCCACAACTAGTTAATGGAAATCATACTCATGGGCCAGGTCCTAAGGTTCATAACTATGGTTCTCAAAAAATTCAAATACCCAGTTTTGATATATGATTATTAACCATGGTTTTCAAATTTTCAAAAACTCAAAAACGTCAAATACCCAGCCAACATTGCTAGAAACCCAGCAACTTGTGGAGAAGTATGTATTTCATGACATTTGAAAGTGCAATGTATACAAGTAATGTCAATCAGTGCTTGTTTTTTTGGGGTGAAATTTTGCACCACGGCAACAAAAAAAAAACAATTCCAGTGAGAAGGGTAAAAAGGATATTTTTGCAAAACAAAAATTTTGATGTGTATTTTTAATAATAATCCAATGGTGGGACAATAAAAATTTTCTCACAAGTTGGGGGGTTTGATTTTCAACAATCTCAACAAATATCAATAAAAATTTTCCTTTTTTTCAACTAGACCTTTTGCAATTCATTTTGTGCCAAATATTAGTGGTAGGTATAGTGTTCAAATCTTATGTGCTCTGATTTTGAAATTTTCCTTGGCTTATTTATTGTGTTGGCTAACCATTGCTAAGTAGTAGACACCATACAACAACTTTTCATGTTAGTACCTACAATGGACATGTTTGACACAAAATAATTCGCAAAAGGTCTTGCTGAAAGAAAGAGAAAAGTTATTGATATTTGTTGAAATTATTGAACATCAGTCATAAGTACATACCATATTTTAGGGTAAAATATGGAATGTTTTGTTCGATCTCCTCAAAACATGAACATGCCCCAAGGCCCCAACCATCTTCAAAGCCAACTACAGATGTTGGTTTTGGCAATTTTTGTACACCAAGATACGAAGACCCTTGGTAGTGCAACAAGCACTAATCAGACGTAACAAGTTAAATGCAACATGTTCTAGGATGTGCTCTAACAGCTAGGTTTCCAATTTTCAATGTGCTGGCGCAGCCCATACACACCTCACTTTGTGTCACCCAAACCTTCCCTAGGAAACCCTACTTCAAGGTAAGGCCCAACCTTGACAATTTTCACTTCCCCACCAAGGAAGCATCCAAACCTGGTCTACTTGAATCCTCCCCATTGTGGAGAATGTTGCCTCAAGGAACTTTCAAACTCCCCCAAGGGACCTTTGAATCCCCCAAGACATGTCTCCAAGCTCCAATCCCTCAAAACTTCCTCCACTCCTTTGGAAATGCCCACTCTCCCCATAAGGAAAAACCGTTGCTCCTTGAAACTTCCCTCCATTCCCTACAACAAAACATTCCCCAACAAGACATTGTTGTTCCACAAGTCTTCCCTCCATCCCTTTAGGAGCACCCACTTTCCCCACCACAGAAACACCACTACATGTGTACATGTATTTTGACACAAAAGTTATTTCAATCGGCATTATGTTTGAAAATAAATTTTCATCGAAGATCCTTCAAGAGGGTTTTCATACCAAATCTTGCCTTCCCATGTACCAAATGGTTTCCCCCAATTGACAAGTCCATCCATCAAATTAAGAAGAATTGAAACCATTTTGACAATGTAATATTATCATTATGAGGCTTCCATTTTTTGACAAATCAAATTGTTTTCTCTTTGTTGATGGAGGGAATTTTCACCTTAATATGAACATTCAATCAATTTGAATGCAATCCCACTTTTGTTTGTTTGCATTTCGAACTTACATTCTTTCTATCCTGCATTTGTAACTTTCACTATTCCAAATAATCTTTCACTATTTATGTTCTTTACAATGGTAATCATGATCAAATGCAAATTTGACCCCACATGTTTGAAGTTCACTAATGCAACTAATGTGCCAAAAGTTAACTATGCATGTTTGTACTATGAATTGCAACAACCTCCAAAAGGTAGTTTTAGTTGCATTGAACATCACCCAAGGGATGATGTTGACTTTCAATGGCATCCTTTGTAAAGAACCTTCAATGGCGTCCTTTGTAAACCCCATTTGGGTGATGTTGACTCTCAATGGCATCCTTGTTGAAAATGATTCTTAGTGTTGGGTTGTTCCCCAAGATGATAAGTCAACATTTAGTTCAGCTTTAAGAAATTATATCCATCAAGGCTTTTGGCACTATGAGAAAACAAGTTTGTTGAGCATTGAAGTACAATCGATTTAAACACAATGGATAATTGTGGACAAATCGATGGTGGGATTGAATGTAGGGTAAATAAGTCCATCTCTAGATGGCAATGCAAATGTTGTGTCATGGTAATAATTATAACATTCATATGCTCCCACAAAATAAGCTCATGAATTGCATTAGAACTTGTGCATTAAAAGTACATAGATAAATTCACCACATGATGATGAAAAAATATGGAAAAATATTATTTGAACCTTAGGAAAAACATTTACATCTTAGTGTCTATGTCTTTAAAAAATAAAACAATTTCCTTGGTGGAAACGAAAAGACAACAAAATCTCCTTAAGGATATTAGGGGATTGATAATATCTTCTTAGGGAATTTGAAAAGACAACTAATCTCCCCATGAAAACAACCAATTTCCTAAGGGAGACCAAGGAAACAAAACAATTTCCCTTGGAAGACACAAGAAAAATTCTTCAAAGAGATGGATAGGTGAGAAAAAAAATTTGACAATTTACAAAAGATTGTAAAATTTTGTTACAAATCAAAATGTTCACAAATTGTCATCATTCTCCTTGACAATTTCCCTACTAAGGTTTGGTCCATGAAAGGTTCACCTAACCATAACACATGCCACACTTCTTCATATCTTTCATTCATTTCACAAACTTGGTTGTCATTTGCAAATCAATCTTTCACAAATATGTCTTTGATTTGATGTTCTTGATGAACATTTCAAATTCATTATGGAAATGTTTTTTTTTATCATGTCCCACTTACGTTTCTTACACTTGGTGCCAATTGTAGCCAAGGCCTTGGGGTATGTTGATGCCTATTGTGTTGTTCTTAATTTAGCCCAAGTAGAAGCCGCTCTTGAAAGTAGTAAGAAGCAAATATATTATATGAAATGAACCTTTGTTTCCAAAACACATGGGCCGCAAAATTACCTTGGGAAAAATTCATGGTAGGTGCTAATGGGAAGGTGCATCAAGTTAAATGCAAATTATATAATAAAATTGAAGGATGTGACAAGCTTTTGGTGCCAAAGTTAAATTCCTTGTGGAAGCATGATAATCATAGGAAGGCAATTGCTCCAATTACAAATGTGGCAACAAGGGAACATTATTTTTTGAAAACAAACCAACATGTGTTCAATGAGCACTTATATGCATCCATTAGTAAGGATTCTATGGTACAACATATAACTAGAAGTGTTATGGTGCAAATTAAAAAAAACTTGTTCAATTTGCACTTATCTTCCAATTGTTTTCTCAAGGTAGGCCCATAACAAAGTATGAACAAACGTAATTTCAATTTGCTTTCCTAAAAGTGCTTAACAATACTTCCAAGCATTGGAGTGATTGTTTTGGTTGGAAAATTGCTAAAAGTTTGTGTAATTATGTGTTGATTGTTATTAAGGAAGAAATATTGTCTTCACTATTTCTTTCATTTTTTGTTGATGAGGTAATTACAATTGATAATCAAAGTTGGATTTCCATCCATTATTATGTGGCGGCAAGCTTTATGCATGTGCCTACCTTGTTCATATTTGAACACATGGGCGATGGTGGAACTAGCATACAAACATCAAAGTTGTCATTTTTTTTACTCTAATGACGTATGGTGGTATGTTTCAAAATCAAATGGTCAAGCACCTTGTATGTTTAGGAGTTAATGGTGGCTCCACATTTCAAGGGGTTAGACTTAAAGTTATTGCCTTAATGAAAATGGAGCAAACACCCTACCTCATTGGGATCCATTGTATGGCACATAGAACAAACCATGTTGTGCATAATTTGTTTTCCATGCCAATGGTTTCCAAATTGGAAAATCTCCTTCAATTGTTTCTAATTCCCCCAAACGCCATTTTGAATTCCAAAAACTTGCTAAAATTGTGGAAATAAAAGGTTTGAAATTTCTTTGGAATGTGAAGATGTAGTGGATTAGCATGCTGACACCTTTGGAATGGGTTGGGAAAAAATATAAGATGTCGATTATTAAAACAGTAGTTGATTATGGCTTAATGAAAACAACCAATGCCAATCTACTAAATTTGAATGACATTGATATAATTTGGGCTTGCCGTGTATTTTGCCCATGTTGAAATTTGTTAATGCTTTGATGAAGTTGGGGAAGGGCAAAAATGTATTTATATGTGATTACATTGCAATCGTCAAAATTTGCTAATCAAACTTATACATGATGTACGGTGATTCAAACACATCATGTAGGGTCGCACATGATTAAATTACTAATATGAATGATGGCACATAGCACTTGGCTTTTCAAATTATGGGACATTCCCAAAGGTCCATTCTATTAATCCCTCATTGGTCTCCATTATCTAATTACACACAATTATTGTGAAATAGGTATCACATCTATGAAAGCCTAATGCATTGTTGCATGTGATTTGTTAGTCATTGAATTGGAACACATGTTTTCGAATCATGAGTTGATGAATGCTTTTGGGGACATTTCCCCATAATATTGGCTAGAACCAAATTGTGAGATCACTTTTATGAGTATTTGAGCTTGATCAAAGGACATCATTGTACACCCAAGAAACTTGGAACATTTGGCTCATGAGGTTTTGAACCATTTTCAAGGGATATTTTTTATTTGCATACACCCATTTTCAAGTCAACCATGAAAATCCTACCATTAAATTGTGGCATCAACTTGCCACAAACAATATGTTAATTGTTCATCACTTCGAGTTTATGAAACTTGTTCAAATGACCATTGACCAAGTCATTGGCGGTGTAGAAGATGAAAGGGCATTTTCAACACCAACTTTCATGGAGTCCAAGTTTTAGCATTGACTGTTTGAGCACATAGACATTGTAATACGCATGTTTGCTCAACATTCTTTCACCAAAAACACTTTCCCTTTCCAAGTTGCTATTGTAGATTAAAATGATGGAAACAAGGTCAAAGTAGGAGTGAATGCATGATTCTTTTTTTCTCATTATATCACATGTTTTGAAATTTGATGTCATATATGTTATAATACTAATTTATTTGATTGCTGCTAGAGGCACCTTATGCTGCAATGGGCAAGGTCCTTGTGACTTGGGTCCAAATCCCTTTCAAGGTCTTTTAAATTAGTAGTTACATTTAAATTTTTAATTTTACTTGCAAATTGCATGCTGTGTAATTGTGTAGTGGATTTATAAACTAGAAGTCTAAAACCTAAACATCTTTGCAAGCTTGGAGCCTTTTCTTTCCACTTAAATGTGTAAAATGGAAGCCAGATGGGCACAAGTGAGAATTTGGCTTCTGACAATTTGCCAAGCCAGACAGAAGGTGCAAGTGACAATTTCAAAATGTGAAAACCTGAATGTTAGAGCACATTGTAAACCGTGTTGCATTTAACTCATTGTGCTTGTTTAGTGCTTTCTAGTAAGGGGCTTGGGAAGGGGGGCCCTAATGGCTGGGCCCATTTATTGGCTGGAGCAAGAAGTTAATTGATGGCTTCAGATATGTTTGTCTTTGTGTGGTAGTTCCAAAACAATGCAAATTTCAAGAGGGAAAGAGAATCAAGCCTTACAGCAGCAGTCAGCTCACAAGAGCTAGCTAGCTCTCTCTCTCTCTCTCTATGTCCCACAGTTTGTGGCCCTACCCCATTAGCCTCAGTGTTTTTTCAAGCTTTTTGTTTGTTTTTAGGGTTCTTGAGTGGTGATCATTCATTCATTCATTGGAAGATGTAAATTAAAATGGCTATCATCTATCCCTAGAAATATTTAGTCAAATCTGGCTATATACCAGAAATAACGTACAAATCTTTAATGATCCTTATACACATTTGGCTATACACAATGAAAACCACATGTATCAATTTAGTGATTTTTACTTTTGTTTTCCCCTCACTTCTGGTGACTGAATTTTCACTTTTATCTCTCTTTTTGGCGATATATCTCCATAAAAATTAAAGGGCTGACATTTAGCCTGGGCCAAAAATGGTAGAGAGCAGAGGTAGGTATTGAAGTTCTAGGCAGCCTGTCAGGTGATCCAACATGCACAAATGGGCCAAGCTTTTTTCTTTGGGGGGAAATTAGAGGTGGCGTTTTCTTTGGATTTTTGTTGCTCCCAATGTGTTCCCAATTTGTCCCCCCCTTGTTCCCAATATGTTCCCAAACATTTTCCCAAGAAGACAACCCTTGATCACATATCCTTGGCCCTAATTTCTACTCTTGTAATTTATATACTCAGCCCAAAAGGAGGAGATCACAGTTTATCTATTTTGGGACTGTCCAAAGCTTGCTTGATTCCCAAAATTGAGAACCATGGTTATGAATCCTAAGAACCATGGTTATCCTTAAGGGTAGGTTTTTCAAATACCCGATTGATAATCACAAGTTCATCTGCTGGTTATACAATGGATAGGTTTTTTATAAAACTAAAATTGAAATTTTCTTTTTTTTGGGTTTTTTTTTATCATTTTTTTTTTTTGGTGTTTTAGGATTGATAACATAACTGGATGATAATCCGGTCATCCACGTAGGTTATATTGAAAATTCAATACCAGGCAATTAGGTTATTAATTGGTTATCAAAAATCAATAACTGGCTAATAAGTTATTATTAACCTACCTGAAAACCCAGTCAAAACTCAAAACACTGGAACAGACCCCTCACCCCAAATGGTTACCTATCAGGATGCCTAACTGTGGCTCCAAAAAAAATTAAAGAATGAGGTCTGGTATATAACCATGGTTCCAATATCAACGAACCACTGTTACAACTGCCCCCATCCTTTCCCAGTCCTTCGAGGTTTCTGAAATGACCAGAACCGGCGGTTCTTTATTTTGAATTTTTTTTAATTAAAAAAAGTAAACCAGAAACTACAGATATCTCTGATTCTGAAATAATAGGAAACAACAAAACTGATTTCAAATATTAGAAACAAAAATCAAATATTACTTGCCCAACACTGAGTTCAACCCATATCATACTTGTGTTGCTCAAACTCTCAACATGAAGTCAGAAAGTTGCAATTTGAAGAGTAGTAATTTTTCACGTAATTGATGGACAAAAGGGATTTTGTTTCCACTTAAAAGAAAGGAAGCATAGACATTGAAGATTTATTTAAATATTAAATATGAACCATCAACCCATTTGAGGGTCTAACTACAAAATAATGTGTTTTTTTTAATAGTTTAGTTAAGATATTCCATTAAAAAAAAATGTCAGTTAGTATTTGAAAGTAACAATGCAAGAACTTGCCAAATCTTATGATGCAAGTAAGGCAATTCCTTTGTAAGCTTAACACTAAGGATCACAACCAACAAAAATCCAATAAAAAGATTGATGGCTGGAACCATTGCAGGGGAGACAAAAAAGGAAGGCCAAAAAAAGGTCAAAAGACACACAACTTGTAGAAACCAAAAAAAAGGAGAGAGTTAATCCTTCTCATGTAAATTGTGAGATCTAATAGTAATGGGAGGTTTAAAATAAGCATCACCTGCCAATGCAATCTTCCTCTTTATAATAGATACTAAATACTAAGGTGCAAGAATGAATGGGAGTTGGGATTACACATGTGAATTCCAATAAATATTTTCATATATACATACATTCTCCCATATTTTTATTAGTTAAAATTACTTTCCTTTTGTAAATACTAGTGTGGCTTGTGCCATCGGCCCAAGTGTGAACCCATTACAAAATAGGCAAACTCAACATGTGAACAGTGTTTTGCAATATATGTATTGATTTTTTGAACAACTAAATATGAAAGGAAATCATGCTTGAATTAAATGCTAAGCCTTCAAGTGTTACCACGTTCTGAACTGATTTTTTCTTCCAAAACATGGTTTTTTGGAATTTATTTGAATTTTCAGTGGTAGAAATCACCTAAAAATCAATATCACCCATATTATAAATCCAAAGTTTACCAAATAAATTCCATTAAATCTTGCTCATTAAAATCTTTCCAACAACACCAAAGGCACATTCCAATTCCTCCCAAAATTTCAGCTACAATTTAATTAAAATTTCAGTGAAAAAATCATTCAATATTCAAGAACTTTTGCACTGCAAGTCCAAATGTCATCAAACCAAACCCATGCACCTCCTTGTCAAGAGCTTTCCAAGGACACCAAGAACACAATATGAAGCATCCCAATTCGGTGGATCTCATAACTACAAAACAAACTACCTTCCTTCATAGATCCTTCATAGATAGATGTAGGATAATATTACACAATATTTAATCATGAAGAGTGGCTTGTAGTGCTTTTTTTTTTGGTGGCGAAATTTTGCAACTTGCCAAAAAAAATTCAGAAATTGGAAAAGAAAAGTGGAAAAAGTGATTTTTAGGGGTTTATTTTGCCATTTTTCAAAATTTATTCAGTTAGCCACTTCTAAACTTAGGCACTTCCTAGGTCGCCACCTGAAGCAACACTTTTGTAAAAATGCTACAACTCACTTAGGATAGTCACCATTTAATACTAATTGATGCTGGAGATCCATGCCATTGGACCTACTTAACAAATTTGCAACAAAAACCCTATTAGCTTGATGCCTATTCAAGAACTATTTCTTATTTTTACTTGTGGAATTTATTCCACAATATTCATAATACATAGAGTCAAAATTTACCAATTAATGTTTCCCAACCAATAGAAAAATAAAAGACAATTAAAAAGTTGAAAGTTGCATTAAAAACATAAATTGATTTTCTGGAATCCTTCTAGTTTGGTTTCAATTTGAAGTTGAATGATAAGAGATTGAATTTTCCAATTTCATATCATCAATAAAGAGGTGATTATGATTGCACCACAAGTAAGATGCAGTAGTAAGATGAAAAGTTATTTCAAGGGTATTATCTAAAAGGATATTAATTTTTAAATTCGGCTTAAAGTTGTAAACCATCAAATAAAATAATTCTATTTTAACTGTAAGAGGTATTATCATATGATCGATATTTATTGCCCATTATATTTCTCAAGGTGCATTACAAAAAGATTGGTTACTAGTCATTTTTTGGCTAAAGCTTTGGTCTCCATGCGAAATTGGTAAATTACATGATATGTTTACTATTGCTTAACTAGCATCCAACATTGATGACATGTTGTGATGAAAAGGAAGGTTAGATGAAACCTTAGATAGATGGAACATCGCTATCAATTGTCGAAAGTTGAATAGGACAAAAGTTTCGATGTGAAGTGGAGATTGGTTATTTTCTGGCATTTGTGTTCATAGTTTTTGTTTCTTGCTTGTTATGAAAAAGGTGAGGATTCCTTCTTGACGACATTTGCTAAATTGTGGGATTTTTTTGGGAGTGCATATTTATGGTGTGGCTACTTCCTCATTGAAGCATTAATAGTTGTCTGTCAAATTATGGAGCTCATGTTGGAGATAAAGAAAGAGCAATTTTTTCAAAGATGGAGGCAAAGCTAAGTTGAATTGTGTTGTATTAGGATTAAGGAGGTTTTTTTTTGGATTTGATTTTGGAGTTGATAGATTGCATTCTGGAAGAGAAATAATATTCCGCTACACTATGTATTTCCTTAGGAAGGATACATTGTTGTAGAGATGGGTTGATGACAAGAAGATGATGAAAGCTTCAGGGATATCGAGAGTGGTCATGAAGTGTACAATTAGTGTGTGGGTCTAGTTGTCTTGTTTGGTTTTTCAGTTCCTCAGTCACAAAGAGAGAAAGAGAGAGAAAAAAAAAACACCTAGTTTTATGGGCACTGCAAGGTAGCATGGGACCATTGTAGCAAGTTATGTTTTGATGGGGTTATTGAGAGGTGTCAAGTATTCATTGTCTAACTTTCTAAGTTGATGGTGGGGGTTTAATCATTCCTTTGTTGTGCAATACTGTTTTTTTGAATTGATTAGGATGTTGAATCATTGAGAGAAATAACCATTTGATTGTTCTCAAATTGTGCATTAGGTGAAATGCGTGTGTATATTGTCTATGTGGTAGTCGATGGGTTTGTGACAAGGAAACACATGGTCATGATCTATTGATGCTCAAGAAAATGAGGTCAAAAAGTTCTAATTCCTGGAAACCACATAATTAGGGTTAGTAAGGATATAGTTGTTATGGGGATCAAATTTGTGACGATCATATGATACCATCCATATGTTTTGTAACAAAACCTTTGATGTTGTAGAATTCATTTCTATATTGTTGAATTATGTGTTGTAGTAATGTAGTCTAACTGTTTTTTGTTATAATGTAATCAACACCTTCCTCCTCCCATCCTTCTCATGAACATATGGACCAATGTGGGGTGGGTATTTGATTTTTGCAATACCCACCAATTTTGGGTATTTCAAAAAAATCAGATTTAAAGAATCTTCAATTTCAAATATTTAAAAAGATCAAATGCAACGAATCATTAGTTCTAGGTATTTCAAAAATTTCAATGAATTATTGGGTTTCATAAAAAATTTGGCAAAGACTTGACGATTTTAAAGTATTTGATTTTTTCAATTTTTTTGAGAACCATGGTTATATATCAAAATCTAGCATTTGATTTTTTTGATAACCATGATTATCAATTTGATACACAACTTGATACCCAATGGGGTTTTATGCAATTTGTAATACTCGCCCACTTTGATATGGACTTAATTCCAACTATAGGTCGGTGCACGATGGAAGAGTTTAATGTTTAGGATTGGCACTTAACATGCACTAAATATGTTTTTAGTGTTCCTATGATTTGGATTGATATCATCCATGTTGAATTTAATGTTAACATGGACTTTTGCCAACCAACCCCAAATTGTTTCAAATGGGAATACTCTAATTATTATACTAAAGTCTTAATCAACTTTGGTGGTATGGTCATGTTGATTTAACCACCTTTAGGATCTTGGTAAATAATGGGATGGAAGTTGGTAATTATGGATAAGAGAGTATGATTCAAACATGAAATTGGGTGATTTATTGATGACAATTGTGCTTGTTATGCACCTTGCAAATGAGGCCACCCCAAACCTTATAAATTTACTAGTTTACATAAATTTCAATGTTGGCAAAGATGTAGGTTCAATTATAAGTGTGAACTAGATTAAGGTGTGTCTTTACCAAAAGGAGGTTTGCTAAAGATAAATTGCCAAAATTAAACTCAATGATTTAAGGAAAATACCAATATTGGGCAATTAATAGAAACTGCACCAAACCCCCACCAAGTATCAGGTTGTGTATTAGAGTTGATAAGCATGCATATAAAAAAAAAATCAAATGCTCAGTTTTGATATATAATTGAGGATATCAAATAATCAAATACCTTATTATTACGTATAACTATAATTTTCTTGGAAAAGTCACATAACTATTCCAAAAAATGTCGATTCTTTTGTGAAATTTGATAGTTCTTTTAGAGGCTTTTTGAAATAACCATGACTAGAGGTTCTTTGAATTTGATTTTTTCAAATACTCAAACTTGGTGGTTATTTTAAAAATCAAATACCCAATCCACATTGGAAAATACTTGCAATGGTGTAATGTACATGCCCAATATTCCACTAAAAATGTTTTAACATTAAAATTATTTGTAAAGTTGGGCAAACACAACATTAAAAGCTCATGTTTGCTTGATTCATGACATGTAAAGGCAAATTTGGCACCAAAAAAAAGTGAAGGTGTTAAACGAGGTAAAATTCATTTTTTGTCTTCAATTTGGCAATGAAAGCAATTTCATGTCAAGTTCTTTATTTGGTGAGAAAATGCAAGCTCCCACGCAAAGGTCTTGACACACAAAGGTTTTTTAGTTTGTTTGCATTGTTTGTGGTCAGGGTGAGCGCTTAGCCTTGCATAGAGAAGCACATAGAGAAAATTTTCAAAGCATTTTTTTTTATTGACTCACACACCCACCCAATTCAGTGTGCAACATAGGAGTTTGATGAAGCCCAAGGAAATTAAAGGTGTTTAAGGTTAATGTAGTTTGGAAAATTGCTAGGGATAGTTGATTATGCAAAAATTATAATGACATGTTACAAGTTTAGGCAGCTTAGGGAAGAACTACCAAAATTGTATCAAGCATGCCTTTTTGCAAACTCGGGGCACTTGGGGAGGAACTCCCAATTTAAAATCCAACATGCATTTTTTTGCATGAGTCACACGCCCACCCAAGTTGGTCCGGTTGAACTTCCTACAACATAGGAGCTGGGTGCAAAATTGCAACCATGTTTTTCTCAAGTGAGGTTTAACATAGCTAGAAAGATGGTGTTCATATCTAGCATTTCAAATGAAGAATAGGTGTTTTATGATTGTCTAGTTGGAAACCTTGACCTTTGGCAAACATTTCTTCTTTCATTGTGGTCATTTTTTGTGTTTGTTTGGTCATTATTTGTGTGTTCACAAGGTTTGTGATAGCTTGAAAATGCTAGATGGTTTACATAATCTTTGGAAAAACTTGAGAAACAAGCTCCAAAAGGAGTAGACTTTGATGAGCCCCCTAGAACAAATTTCTTTCATCAAAGTTATAAAGTTCCAAGAACTCCAAAATTTCAAGAGCCTTCTACCCCATAATCCATAGACATAAATCTTGTATGTGAGAAACGCATGTCCATCTATTCCCTCCTCTCTTGGATGCTTTTATCATTGAACATATCTTGACTTGCTTGCCCATGGACCCTTCAAAGATGTGTTTTCATTGAATAAACAAAACTTGGTATAAAGTGATGAATGATAAAATGGTATGGAATGCATTTGAGATTGTAAAACTTGATAACCAATCTTTCATTAAACAATTTTGGCAAAAGTATTCCCTTAAAGCTTGCATTCGTGTAATTTAAAAATGTGTTACAAGATATGCAACTCATTAGAACTAGATGGATCCCAAGATTGACCTTTGTATGAATAGTCAAATCTTGTGCATATTTTTAAATTTTAATTAGGTCAATATGATCATTTTTCAATTTTGCCCTTGGTGATAAATTAGTCATTGGTTTTGGTAATCTTCTTTTTGATTTGCTAAAATAATCCTTAAATGCACCAAGTAGATGGTGATCATGGTCTTTGTGGTCTTTTTTTTTTCTAGCAAAATAATCATTAAACTATAAAAGGTAGATGGTTTGGATGGTTTTGATTTTACAGTAGCCCATGGTCTTTTTAATCTTCCTTTTGGTTTGTTGAAATAGTCCCTAAATGCACAAATGCAAGTGGTCTAAATGGTCTTGGTGGTCTTAATTTTGCATCAACCTTAAGTTTTGGTCATCTTCCTTTTGATTATGTTAAATCAATCTTTAAACCCTAAAAACCTAGCTATGATCATGGTTTCCATGGTTTTCATTATGCATAAATACTTGTTGGTGTCTTTTTTTGGATTATGGACAAACAACCCCTATACCCCTTCAAGGTAAATGGGTGAAAGCAAGGTAAAATAAATGGCTCACTATTTTGTGTCCCAAAAAAAAAAAAAAGTCATAAAAATATTTTGATTTGTTTACTTTTTTTTTTTTATTGTTTTTTATTATTTTTAAATTT
>Ga0116227_10005962_pt1 | contig 25124 bp, 29 predicted proteins | sample S1TSphgellanicum_FD_89693 | JGI IMG/M metagenome (GOLD analysis project Ga0116227, IMG submission 89693) | Host-associated microbial communities from peat moss isolated from Minnesota, USA - S1T2_Fb - Sphagnum magellanicum MG | ecosystem: Host-associated > Plants > Peat moss > Unclassified... | reverse complement strand
TAATTTTTTTTTATTTTTATTTTTTTTATAATTTTATTTAAGGTGAGGTGTTGATAATTAAAAAGCCAATTTAGCAAAATTTTTCTATTAAAAATATGACACCCAAAAAAAAAAAAAAAAACATATTATACATTTTTGGATAGCAACTTAAAGCATATGTTGAAATCTGGCGACTTTTTAATGATTTTATGAACAAAGCAGAGCAGCATTTCTTTTGCAAGATTTTGGAGTGTCTTGTGAAAGGATTAGGGTTTCTTGTGAAAGAGTTAGGGTTTCTTGAAGCCCCCGAACATTCCTTCATCCTGGCCACACTAGAATGGAAAGATGAAACTGGCCTCCAATCTGAAGTCACAAAACCTCGAAACCCAATTCCAAGAAATCTAGGTTATGAATCTTTTGTGCATGTAGAATTTGTCAGTTTCAGTGTCGAGAAGATCTGCAGAACTGTAAAGCTTATCACTTGAGAGACAGAAATAGAGAGAGAGAGAGAGAGAGCTGATTTGGGGCGGCTAGGGACCCAGGTAGTGTGTTTCGGTCTGAAGAGGTAGGGTGACGGAAAGGACATATTTGAAGGAGTTGGGTGGCACAACCAGATTTCAGACTCTCCCACTTTGTGCTTCCAAGACCAGCAGGTAAGAAAATTTACCACCCATTTCTTGATTCACCAATATGAAATACAAAAATCTGTTTTGTGAACCCACCTTGAAAAAATCATGATTTTACATCCTCACACAATCCCTGAAAAAATCTGCTTGTGAACCTAGTTTGAACAATCATGATGGCATTCCTACATTTCTATGCCATGCTTGATATGGATTCTTTTCCCCTCCCAGCAATTGCACACCATCTTCAACCACAAGGGATGAAATTGAATACTGTTTCCTTCATTCTCACCTCTCGGGTTGTCTCAGGAATTCCAAAATGGTTTCTTTCAAAGTGCCAGTGGCATCTTGGAAATTTTAGGTTTCTGGACATGTGGTTTAAATTTCTGTATTGGTCTCCCATGGTCTCATGTTTTTGTCTTCATCAAATTTGAAGTTGTTGCTTTGCAGAATGTGTGATTGGTGGGTGTGGAACTTGTAGAATCCTGTCTGATGGTCCTCCTTTGAGACTGTTTTTTGTATAAAGCTTGGGGCATAATTACCATGATGGGCTTGTGTCATACAGGTTAAAGAATATGGTGGAATGGTGGTGGGGAGTATTGGGGACAATGGTCCCAGCATTGGCTGTTCTGCAAGTGGTAAATCATAAGCGACGCAAAGGCAGAGATTTAATCCATGGCAGTCCTAACAGAAGCTCAAGCAATGAGTTTCACTGTGAACGTGTATGCACATCAAAGCAAATGCTGAGCAGATTAGGGGCATTCTCAAAGGATGGAACACCTGATGCTTGTGTCACAGTGTGTGGACTTAATGAACTTGATGCCTGTGCAGATGCATGCATGCGTGCAGTTTGCTCCAATGTTCACAACATTCCCAACTGGAATGACATTTGCATACATCGTTGCCAAACTGAGTGTGCAAGGTTGCACAACTGATGTTTTGCTTACATCTTTCACATCAACACAGATTATTTTGCACAAACATTCAGAGCAATGTTATGTGAGCTCAGTCAGGGTGCTGACCCTGAACCTCTTTTGACACAAACATGATGCTTTCCAAGTTATCTTTTAGTTCTGTGTATTTGTCTCTGAACATGCATTTGTTTGTTGTTCATCATACTGCTCCTAAATTTCTTGTTTAGAGCTTTCTCTTCTTTAGGGTTGGGTTTCCTCTTTCTCATGTTGCTTGTCTGATTGCTGTTATGCAACATCTTTTAAATGTATGAGGTGGGAAGTGGTCTTTTGTTCAAATCCCATGTAGCAATGAATCACCTTGTGTTGAATTTGTGGATTCATACTTGATCTTTCACAGTATTTTGTTACTGTGGGCAGATGGACAACACTCAACCTATAGTAGGTCACGTGAGCCTGAAAGCAAACCGAGCTCTACACCTTATCCACTTGTAATGTTTCCCCTAGTATTAGACAGGAACATAATGGGATGTAATGGAATGTGCAAAGTTTCCCCATTTTAGAAAATACCCAACTCATGAATTTAATTTTGCCTTGCACATCATGGCACATTTAACCATTTTTGCTCCCCATTCACTTGATCTCCTTTGTTATAGCCACAATATGTATTTGCTTTGCAGCCAGAATAGCTCCCCTGGTCTCAAATGTAGACCTCTCTATTTGCTACCCAATTTCCTCTTACCATAAATTCTTCTGCCCCACATTCACAAAATGGTCATCACCAACTTGCAAGAATCTAATTAAAACCCTTACGTGTAGGTTATGCCCATGTCCAAGGAAACTACATGATTTCACAAGCTCACAAAATTGGAGAACTTCCTTGGACATGGGCTCATCATGTGTGAAGCACGACCTTGCATTATGACACACATTACATGTTACATAGAAACTATATCTAAACCTTACAGCAGTACAAAACCTACCCTTCGCATGCTGTTTTCTTGCCCCTAGGTTTGAAATGATATGACTAGCAACCAATTTCATTCAATGGATTCCAAGCTTAAGGCAAAGTTGTGTGAATCATCATGTGTACATCATCTCATCTTCAACGACAACTCAACACAACCTCTTATCATCAAGCTTTAACACCATAGAAAATCCCACATAAAACCTCTTGCCATGAATTTCATAATTCATTTCATTCCACCACATGCACTTCAGCTCTGTCAAATTACATCCTGCTATACCTTCAGGCTAAGGTGCACAACCCAAATATATGTGCATCAACAGATATGCATAACCCAACACTGCTTTGCAAACCATGCCTCTGCAAACAGACCTAAGACTTCCATTATAGCACCATTTTGACCAAAGGGGACATGAAGATCACCAAAAACAATGCAGTTGAAATGTGCTTGTCTGAGTAAAATGATGTCGAACCAGTCATCCATTCATGGATCCAATATTCAAGGCTCACAAAATTCATCAAGGCTGGAAACAAGGAAAATCACACCTGTGATAGATGAAGTAATAGATTGATCCCTCATGCAGTGCAAAGTTTGTAGGTTTGGTAGACTTTTTCTTGAGCCATGCCAACATGCAGCTTCATGCACAAACTAACTGCTCTTGCTTTCCTCTTGTGAATGGGTGACGTTACAAACTTGTAAGAGAATTGGGCCCCAATTACTTGTACCTCCATACTTGTACCCTTCAGCACTTTCCAAGTGCAGGTCACAGAGAAGATTTTCTTGGTGATGAGATAATCAGCTAACCACCCACCTAAACATTGGAGAAGATGAACATCACAAGGTTTAAGGGCAGCATTTTTTACATCCCCATGTTGTGTAGACTGGCATTCAAGCACTTTTGATAGAAGGTTGGCAAATGACAATTCATCAACACGACAATGTACAAAGAATAGTGGAAAGTACAATTGTTCACAACTATGGCCCAGACTGGCAAGCTCGTCAAGATTTGCCCACTGCACTTGGGGAAGCTCAGACTGGGGAATATGTGAATTCTAGCTTTGGCTAGGTACTTTTTTTTTTAAATAGCTTTTTTTTGTGGAATTATTTTACCAATATTTGTGATGATGAAAACCCAGCTCCTTTCTTTTTGGTTCCAAGCTTATTGTTGTGGAATTATTTGTACCGATATCTGTAAAGTTGAAAAACTAGCTCTTTTTGTAAAAGCTTGTTGTTGAGGAATTTGTTGTTGCAATGGCAGAATCAAATTTCAGGAGTGCCCTGTTCTGAGGGCCTAGCCTTGTGTAAAGAATGATTGTTGGATCTACCATTGAGCAATGACATTGATGGCAGCAATTTACCAAGTAGAAAACTTTATGGCAGGGCAGGTTCTTACACACATCCAGAGGGGACTTACAAAAAGTTCCCTCTGGAAGAACCCACCATATGGAAGCCGGCAGTGTGCATGTGCACTAAGGTAACATTGCATGAAATTATGGAGGCCCATATGGCAGGGCCTTCCTGTACAGCAGCATTTCACAAATCAAAAAGAGCCACCCCCTTGAATAAAATGACCTTGGTGGTCAGCAACCATACTCTTGCAGAGGAAGAACATTTAAGAACAAATAGAATGCAAAAGGAAGACTAAAGACTAAAAGGAGGTTAGTCATCTTTATCAAAAAATCTGACAAAGCAACAGATGTCCCAATGCCTCCTCACATACTATGCCTGTTAACATATGCAAAATATAAGAGAAGTTAACAGAAAAGTATTCGGCATCAATTATGAATCCAATGTTCAAACATGTGAACTACATAATCAACTTGTAGTAGCCTCTTTAAAGTTAAAGACTCCTCAATCCTATTTTGTTAGTACTTCCATGTATGCAGTCTTTTCTCTCTACTCACAATCTTCACTGATGAATTTTAAGAGTAGTCAATTTTCAGCCTCCAAAGATGGTGGCGTTATGTTGTTTCAATTGTGCAACATCTGCACATAACCAAATCAAACACACAATATACTTTAGAACAAAAGATCCATGAAGTTGCAGAGAAATCTCCACAACAACAATTAAAGGTAACACAACAATGAGTGCAGTCATAACCTCATGAGAGTCGTTCACAAAGTGACAGACCATCACCTTCATCACGAACGGCAGTGACGAGCTGCCATGACTACCCACTGAGTTCATCAGATCCCAACAGTGGGTGTAGATAAGCATATAATAATCTTCCCAATAAACTTGGGCAAACCATTATACACAATCTGCGTCCTGAGTTTCTGTTGCCTTTCCGGAAGCAATGGGAAGACTTAGAACAAAACTTGTAAGCTGTATTCAGTTTTGCCAGTAAATGGTTTACTGATTCAAGTGGAGCACTGATTCAAACACTTAGTACATTATCCATACCTGAACAGATCGCATAACAAATAAATACTTGAAAGCAACTCTGTCAGCTAGTCCAACTGTGAGGTGTAATCCACTTTCAGTTCTCTTTCTCTTGTTCTGTGCTGTCAGGTAGGAGCTCCTTAAAGGTTTCCACAAATGTGGCTGCTTTGTAAGTGAAAAAACCAACAAGCATAGGAATAAGCTGCAATGGCATTACTCCGTACTCTGGCACCACCAACCTGTGCCATCCAACTCCCCTCACCAACTTCATATTCAGGCCTTTGTCATAGTTCATAACTTAGAGAGCAGGAGGAGAAGAAACAATTCGTGTTGCCAGCTGATGACCCTCTCTACCTATATAAGAACTGACCTCTGACCTGCAACTCATACCATGGAGAATGAGTTCTTCATTGAACATCTGAGAAACCTTTGCTGTTGGAACAAGTGTAGCTCCTATTGTCAGTCCAGATAAATGTCCAAGCAAGCATTGAGATTCCTACCCGTTCCAACGGTTGAACGCCATGACCAACACCACTGGCACCAGCAGCCGTGGCTGGCCTAGTGCCCCCCTGCCCATCCCCATCACAAATTCCCTCATAAAAAAGCTTATAATTTACATCTCACTATCCACAAGGTGAAAGAGGAGAACTTGTGGTTGGCCATCCTTGGAAGAGGCACCACCTTCAACAGTGCTTGAAGAGGCTCTTAATGAGCAGCCTGAAGTCCACACTCATGTGATTCAGAGCTAGTGGGCCTCAAGAGCCCAATGCAGAAGAGGACAAAAAGATTGAAGCTGCACCAAACTTGGAGAAGGCTACCCATATCCATAGTGTTTAAGGATGCCCCCAATGAGGAGCTCAAGTCCCCACTCAAAAGACTAGGCATAGATATTGTTTGGAGGTAGTGAAGCAATAGAGAAACAGTAAAATTCACTAAAAATGTATGCTTCATCTCAACACAGTGCTACTAAGTATACTCAGCAAAGATACTGACAAAGTAGAAGGATGAATGGCTAATGGAAGATTTCAGCACCTCACAGCACCTCCAGCATCCCTAGCACCAACGGAGTCAACACTGTTGCCAAGCATCCGAATGTACACCAAAGCTCCCAGAAGTCCCACTCCATAACTGTTTTATCCATGTAGTCCACTTTTGAGTTGTCTGCTCAACTCAAACTGACACACAAAGAGCATGAAAATAGATAATGTTGCAACCACTGCATGTCACAATGCTAAACAAAACCAAGATGAGGGGAAGACGAACTACTAAGCATTTTCAAGTCCAATAGTTTTCCTCACAACTCAAACACATTAGTGTAATAGTCAATTGAAATGGGGAGTCAAAGCCACAGAGCCTCCACAAGGTTTGCACAACAAAATGAGCACCTGGCAGCAATCTCTGCAGAGTAAGAGAAGTAGGCCCCTGCTAGACCAGCACCCCCAACAGCAAGGGTCACTATCTGGAGATTATTTTTCAGCTGCTCACACCCCAGGGACAACCAAAATCATGGGTATCAGTTGCACACCCTTACAAAATATCATACGGGCTCCAACCACAATGCTGTTAAGCTTGAGATATGTGTAATAAAGAGGGATACATATCTATGAGATCGCAGTGAAAACACCCCACAACAACAATTTCAAGATTACTGATATTTCAGCTCCAGCCATTACAAGAATGAGTGCAGTCATACCCACAACCTTGAGAGATGTGCAACAAATAGGGATACATCCATATCTAGAGCTAGAGCATGCAGTTTAAGAAGTACACATCAGAGAGTGCTCAAACTGCAGAGTTGTTGGGGAATCCATTAGTGTACTCTGACATGTCTTAAGTTTAACAAGTAGGCTGCAAGAAAAGCCAATAAGAATATGAAGATGACAGAAGCCAAATTGCTACCTCATTATGTATTGGGATTCCACCACACAGACATGCAGACCTACAGCAATCACACACCATGATGTTTGACACAGGGGAGAAAATAGAAACCTTCAAGTAACGCTCCCGTGCAGCTGCAGCTTCCTTTACAGGATCTTTCCTTTCTCTATTCACTTCCTGCAGCAAACGTTCCTGTACAACTCCCACATTGAGACCCTTATGCCCAGTGCAAAGGTTATCATGTGATAGCTGTGGAATGTCATATTGTCCCTCTTGATAAGAGTCATTACAGACTGATGGTTGCAGTAGAAATATTCTCAATCACAACACAAAAAAGAAAGGGTGGACACAAACAACAGACCGTGCCACCAGATACAGCCTTCTTAGCACGTGCCCATTGTTCCTCCTCTCGTTTTGTTGGAGCAAACCGCCATTTTGGCTTGTTCTCATCTGCCCTCTGCAATCATTCCCACAACAACCCAGAACCCCATCTGCAATGTAAGAACATCATTATTATGCACTAAACTAAAACAAATTTTTTTTAAAAAACATCTTCCAACAGAACAGAGCCAACCTTGCCAATTTCAGCACTACACATCTCTATGTATATATATGACTGGTTGTTGCAGACCCAAACATGCCTCTGACCGTAAGCAGCAGTACCTTAGCTGTAGCAGCACCAGCAGCCATCTGCCGAGCAACTGCTACTTGACGATCTAAAGTAGCCTTTGATGGCTTTGAGAGCTCCCGACTCAGATCTAAGTCCATGCTGCCATGCAACAAAAGCCTTCAATAGTCCAAAAATGGTGCAAAAATCATGTTATACCATGGAAAAATTTGGGAGATTCAACCCATCTTACTTTTTCTAGCCTGTCTGCAAATTGGTGAAAGCTGAAATCTGTCCAGTTGCCAGCTCAAAAGAATCAACAGATACCAAGCAGAACAGCAAAAAAAATAACTGATAAACCCTTAATCCTGATCCTAATCCTGATCTACCTCTTCTTCCACAAGACCAAGAAAGCAAGAGTTTTTTTTCCTCTGAATGAATTCAAGCAATCCAAAAGGAATTAAAACACAGGGCAGAAAGAGTTTGCACCAGGAAAGTAAGTAACCTGTCAAGAGCAATGGCTCTGTTGAGACTCAAAAAACCAAAATCCTTCTCCTTGGGCTTCAATTCCAACACAGATATCCATGAATCCAATATCAAAATAAGTCCAGAAAACAGTATCCTCCAATTTTTCTTGATCACAAGAATCCTGTGACAAACTATACTGTTTCTACATTAAAATACTCAGGTATGGAATTGCAAAAATAGGAAGCAATTCAGCCAATCTTTCTTCTTCTTGCATAAGACACATGGTGAGAGAGGGAGGGAGGACTGACTGACTGGAGGGGGTGCAGCTTGGACAGAGGAGGGAGGTGCCTCCACATGAGCTTGCCAATCCTTCTTCCAGATATAGTCATCAGTAGCCGTCAAGGGATCAACCAAAGGCTCTCCACCCCATGTCTTTCGTATGCGCAAATCCACAGGAGGTCCTCCATACTCCCCTGGTGCATCTCCCTTTGACCACTGTGCTCTGCGTCTCTGCTTGGTAGGTGATTGTCTTAACCTTATTGTCTCAGCTCCTCCTTGCTCCTCCTCCTCCTTCTGCTCTTGGCAAATAGGAGACAAGTAGACCTCACCTGTTCTACCAAGCTTCCTGTCCCCTACTATACTCCTTACGCTTGTGCCCACTATCAAATACATCCTCACCTTTCCTGCCTGGCTGCAAGTCCCTGCAAACCCTTTCTTATTTAACTCCTTGTTCTCCTTCTCCTCCTCCTCCTCTCCTCCTCCCGTGCAAGATTTGCATGTGCTCTCTCTTATATCTCTTTCTCCAAATCAGAATTTAGCGCACACTTAATTCCCAGCGAGCTGGTATAGGATAGACAGCTTTAGCTTGATGTCTTGGGTGGAAGAGAAGGACCCATTTGCTTGACGTCTTGGGTGGAAAAGAAAGGACCCAAGAGTGTTAACTTTATGTGATCACAGTAGGTTCGGAATGGCATTGCCGTCCAAAAAGAAAAAGTTGATTAGGGTTTGGGATTGTATTCTTTTTTGCACATCTATCAAGGTCATTATGATTGTAAAGATGCAACAGAGTCCAAACATAAGCTTGTCTGAAGGTCTGGAAGGTTGGTGTTTATGAGAATGGCTATGTTGCCGCAATTTGATCAATGGGTGGTTTCCATTTTGGTGCCAGGGATCTTGCAGCTTTTGGTGATGCAATTACCGAAGGTGATTTGTATAGGTATGGGGTGATTGCTTCCTACTGCTCTTGCTAAGTGTTGGTAGTGTTGTATTCATGTGGGTATCCTCTGAAAATGTTCTATAGGACTGGTCTGTTGTTGCAAGGAATATGTCAAAGAGATAGGCAGGCATAGATTCAAGAGTCTTGCAGTAGTTATATAGAGATTGGATATAAAGGTAAATAAATTAGGTGCTTGCAATTGGACAATGCTGTGCCCTTGGGCTAGGTCCTTTGGTTTTTGTTGTTTTCTTGAACCAGTTGGCGTAAGTGAGATTTGGTTATGTTTGTTGGGAAGGATGATTTCGCAGAGACAGATAAGATTACACTTGAAGTTGCTAAACTCCTGTAGGAAGACTATTTGGCACAGAATGCTTTTAGCAGGTAGGATGTCAGACTTTCCTGATGTGGATTGCACCTTGTTTTGCTTAATTTTGTTTGTTGAGCAAGAGCAACCTATTATTCCATCAATAAATGCATCACCCATCTGTTGGAGCTTGCATTCTCTAGTTCTGGAATGAATACACTCCCTGAAGAAGTGTAAGTACTTAAGAGAGTACTCCGGGGAATCCAAGCAAGCAAGCTCCTCTGTGTGTGTCTGTGTGCACAACTGAACTGAAAGAAGCTTATGATAAAAGGTGGATCGTCATTTTTGGGTGGTTTTTTTTTGGGGGGTTGGAGTTCAAATGGTGGAGTTTTGTCACTTCTCTTTCCCATTTTTTCCTCTGGATTAAGAGGGTGGTCCTTTGCTTCCTAGATCTGTGGGTTGGGGGAAGGGCCTGGCTGGGGGCCTGCTCTTTTGTGAAAGGAAATTTCATGGTCTTTGGTGTTTGCCTAGGATTGGAGTTTTATGAGATCCTTGCAACCTGTTTGTGAAGAGGATCATGGATCTTGTGAGGGGTTTGTGTAGAAAGATCAAATGAGTCACATCTCTGGTTTGTTTCTGCTGCTGGAGTTGATTTAGCCAGATCGATTGTTTGAAATCTTTATGCAAGATGGCTCGAAGGATCTATAGATCTTGTACTACTTGATACTCTTCCTGGAATCCGTGGTAAGGATTTGTCTATAAATCTCCTCAATTGAAGGTTTTGCACTGGTATTTTGTAATCTCCTTCGTGCAGATCAGCTGGCTCTTCTAACTCTGCTTCTGAGACGCAGAATCATTTCCAAAAGTTTGTTGAAGATCTTGCAAATCCACTTTAAGAGAATTTGGTTTCAACATTGAATGGAGGCCACTCACTGGAGTACAAGTTTCTGATATGTGGAAGGACCGGATGGATTGGAGGATTACTAGGAAAGCTGTGTACAGAGCAAGGCATAAACTATGAGTATGGTGCAGGCATGCTGAAGAATAGAGCACAGAAAATATTTTGAAAGAAAACTGATTTTTAAAAATAATTTTTAGAAAGGCTGCATAAGATCATATACAGCAATTCCCCTATTTTGTCAATAATTTTGTATAAACCTTTCGTAAAGTGGTTGTGCAAAAAACGTTTTTGGAGAAGCATGTTAATCATATGCACTCCCCACCATCCTAATCTAAAACCTACCAGCACAAAACACCAAAACACCTCTACTCATAAAAAATGACTCAACAGAGAAATCAATTTAATGCATAACAAATGAGAATGCAACCCAAAAATTGAATGCACACACTGTGTACAGCACTGAAATTGGGCTCTGCAGACTAAACTCAGAAAACAAAGAAAAATAAAGAGACTACTCAAAGAATGCCATTAATAGGAAGCTTTGCAACCAAACTTCGCATTTCTACCTACCTATTTGACCTCCTTCCTACTTCACTTACTACCCTCCAAATGAAAGTAAAACCAGTAAAAGGACTAAGGAGCCTGATATCTCAACGGCCCCATAACACTGGTTATGTCCAGTCGCCAGCCAGCTCTTGCTGGGGCCAGACTTGGCTATCGCCTCATCCCAGGCCCCTTATTTTGAGAATGCTTCCAACAGGGCTAATATGTGCTATGAAGCTTGTTTGCCAAAACTCAATCAGGCTCCTGTTTGGTCCTTTATGCCAGGAATTGCAACAGGACACATCATGTGGAACACCAAGCCTAATAGGCTAAATGGAATACTCAGACTGATTCTTTCTGAACTAGACAGAATCCTTCACAACCAGAGACTATATGGTGCACCACTCCAGACATAAGAACTCAGTTGTTTTATTAAGATACAATGAGAAGGCTCAATTAAATAAATTATAGGCAAAGCTAGTCATCAAGAATTTATCCATTGTGGAAATATCACTGTAATGGAAATGGGTCTGCACCATTTGGGAAATAACTAATTGTGGACCAAGAACATTCCACTAATCTCTCCACCTTGGCACCCTCATTCATTGCAATAGAAAAATGATGGTACTGTTTGGAAACCCGTATGCAAACTGTGGGGTGTGAAGCCTTTATAATGTCCTTGTGCACTCAAAATGCAAACATCAAGCATTTTCCTCAACATAGTGTGATTCTGGAAAAACGGTTGTGCTTTGAACTCTGCCAAAGGCATCCACTGCACATCAACATCACAAACACATCACCAAAGACATGTTGTGTCAGTGCAGATCCACTACCAAAAGCACATCCCTTTCAACATTTGAGAAAAAATGCTCCAGTTGAGAGTTTCCCTCTATCAAATACACTTCATCCATACATGGATCTGCAACTTTCAAGTTGGATAGACAAGGGTATATCATGTACCTGAGCGGCAGCAATTTCGGAGTCTTGCTTGGTAATGATGGATGACAATGGACGAAGTATACACAAAAAGAATAGATCAGACTTTTCAAATGCCACATGATGCACATGCCTGTATTCAACATAGCCAACAGCAATAGTTTTTCAGTTGTGATCATACACCAATACACAGATGATGACAGAAAGTCAATCAGATAAACACTTAGAGAAAGGAAAAAGAAGGTTCATTATGTCCACTCACAACCCAAGAAGCTTCTGATGGGGGATAAGACTCAAGCCTTTCCACAACAAACTAGAAAGCAGAAAAAAAGACTTAGGGTGCAGGGTTTAACAGAAATGAGGAAAAGAGAAAACGCACAAACCTGAATCCAACTACCTCCACAAACTCTGCATCAACCTGCATCCTCAAGATCTTATCCCACATCAGAAGCTACTGCTTACTGGATCAAATCTCATCTGCTCAACACAATTGCTCAGTGTACATCGCTTTCAAGACAGACAACTGTTTCAACCACCACATCAGAACAACAGTGTGAACAGGAAACTATCTGGAACCTTCCATATCAGGGAGAAAAAATTGACTTACCCCAGTTTCCTCTTTTACTTCCCGTATTGCACCCACAAAGATGTCCTCTCCCTGCATAGAAATTAGAAAGCCATATTGGGTTATAAGAGGTGGAACATAGCTCACGATCACTACAGGGTCTCTTTTCTCAAATCAAGAGGTCTAAGAGTTCAAATATCTTGATTTTACTTGTAGGATTGGCTACTACAAAGTGTCCAATTCTACAGGGTTTGTTTTCATTGAATTTAGCAAATGCATCAATCACAAATAAAATGGTCTGGCAAAGTCATTATTCTCACTATAAGTGGAGGGTTGAGAAAATTGGTGACCTGTAGGGGCCATGTAACAGGGTGAACACTAAAAGACTCCAGAATCACATGAATACAAACTAAGATCTGAAAATGAAGTGACAAGCTCACATACCTGGTTAATAATACCAGTAGGCATTTTCCAAACACCGGTTCCCTTCAAAGGTCCATTTCTCTCTTGTACAGCCAAAACCTGATCCAATGCTGCTACATCAAGCTACCTCACCATGTATACTCTACATACCCATCTTGGGCAGCAGCTAAACCCACCTAATGGTCTTAATCTGTTACCTCCTACTGTACAGCTCAAAACATTGCATAGACAATATAACATGGAAGGCAAAATATCAAAAAGAAGGTGTGGCATTTCAAGAACCAGGAAATGTCAATTAACATTCAAGGTTGATGAATTAATGACTGATGGCTCACACCTCCTGTTTGTCATTGAGAACAAATGCCCCAATCCCAACTTGGTGTGATGCATTTGCAGGGAGAGTGGAGGGAGTGTCTGGAAGCCACAATGAGAGCATCACATATGTAGGCTCTGCATGGTGGTAGCTGAAACCTGCCTGCATTACATCCACATCCTGATAGCAACTTAAAGGAATTATCTGGTACTACAATTGAAGCATACAGGAATGACAAAGAGATTATGCTAGACTCTAGAGCTGACTACAGATTCAATATCTGAATACTTAAACTCCTACATAAAAGGGAAGCTACCTCAAGAGAGTTCAACAGATAATTCAATTGATCAACAACAGAACTAGACTGGTTTATAGAAAGGGCACCTCGACTGCAGGGGCTACAAAGTCAACATTCTTAATGGGTAACTTGAGCCAAATCCCCCTGCGCTTCTGTGCAGCAAATGCAAGAACCCAATTTCAGATGAATAAATCAAATGCGAACTGAAAACATCCCTTTCTTCAGCCACATCCACATTTCACAGATGGAGCCACAGATAAATGCAGCTGCAGATGTTAATAGTTCTACTGCCAGAAAGATGATGTACTCAAAGCAGTCTGAGAAAACATATAAAATCAACAACTTCAACTACACAATTACCGATGATTCACAAGGTTTGCGGAAGATTGCTACATATGATAGTCACAAACACCCACCAAAGCTATTTCCTTCAAGGTACAATTTAGCTGAGCAACAACTTTCCCGTTACAACTTGCATAGCATCAAAAGTGTGTCAAATGTTTTAGGGTGTCAAAAACTGGACAAAATTCCGGAGTAGGGTTTTTATCAAAGTGTGCAGAAAGATGAAAAGGATGAAACAGAATTCATGTGCACAAGTAGTGATTTCAGGACTGGAAATTGCAATTCCCAATTTTCAGGTTAGAGAAAGCCTTACCTCATGTCTCCATTGTTGGAGGGATGCCTTCAAACATCTTTCGAAAGTTGGAACATCCACAGGCAAGCTGCTAGACTCCACAATAATTCCTTTGTAGCTGTCAACACGTCCTTTCAATATGTTAACATCCAGATCTCCATCAACTGTTGAGCTTCGCCCTTCTTCTTCTTCTGCTTCTGCTTCTTCTTCTTTTTGGATAACTGTAGCTTTGGCAACCTCTTCATCATCCGGGAGCAGAAGATTTGAAGAAAGTCCACTTTCTTTCGCTGACATTCTTGACCTTCTCAAAAGGACAATCAGTTGTTGGCAGAGCAACAAGCTGCATCCGAGAAACAAGTAGCACCGTAGAAACAAAGAAAAGCAACAAAAATAACGAGCTTTTCTTGGTGTGCAACTTACGGCTGTAGAGAGAGAGAGAGAGAGAGAGAGAGAGAGAGAGAGCAAAGAGGAGCCCAAAGATCGCACGTACAAAACCAAAACAAACGAGTAGAAGAAGGATTCGCAACAATCGGTAAGCACGAACGGAATGAATAGTGCCGAGAATCGATACTGCCCGACAAAGGGCACACGGCGAATGATATTTCAAGGTGGATTGCACGCTACCCACCAGGCTGCTTTCAAGTTTGATGTTTTGCCTCATACAAAAGCGCAGCAACCCACACCGAAGATGCAAGCAGAAACTGGTGAAGGGTGGACGAATTTCAAGCCAGAATCTTCGACCAGACAAGCAATCGATTAGGAAAGGAAATTTCAATCTGTTGAAGAGCTCCTATTTGAGAGATTACAAACAGTTCAGCTCGGGAATTCTTCTCGCCGATTTGTCACGGACCAAAATCTGGAGTACTAGGGTTAGGGTTTCAAACAAGAATAGACGTCAGTGTCATGGAATTACACGCAATTGGTCAGCCGGAGAAGCTCGATGCTATGCTCAAGAGCGAGCGCTTGAGATGTCGGCATATTAAGTGCTCTTGAGAAGCCGGAAGATTTTGCAGGAAAATGGGATGCAGCGGGTTACGCTGATTTTTGCTGAAGAGACACCTATCAGGAATTGCAGCAGTAGGAGTGGCAGGAGAGGATGATGGGCACCAGAACCATCAAAATCTCTTCAAGGAATCTGTAGGTGGAGGAGGCAATGATGGACTGTTGTTCAACCACTGCATGCAAAGTTTGAGAGACCTTGCAAGTTTCTGCTTTCATGCAGCACAATGACTTGTTGCAAGTGATTCAACCAGACATCTGAAGTTTGAGAGAGATTAGGAGCTTCTGTGTTCTTGGGGCAAGATGAATTGTTTTTAGTGATTCAAGCAGGCATCTGAGGTTTGAGAGACATTATAAGGTTCTGTGTTCTTGGAGCAAGATCAATTGTTGCAAGTGATTCAACCAGGCATATGAGGTTTGAGAGAACTTCCATGCTTCTGTGTTCTTGGAGCAAGATGAATTGTTGCAAGTGATTCAACCAGGCATCCAAGGTTTAAGGGACCTTCTGAGCTTTTGTGTTCTTAGAGCAAGATTCCATAGTGCTTGCTTTCTTTGTTAACAAGGAGGAACCTTGTCTGAGGTGGAGTGCCATATAGGTAGACATGAAAACTACCCAAATATCAAAAGGCTTGCTTTAAGCTTCACAATATCTGCAACAATCCTTGGATACTGAAGCAACACACAATTACTTCACATCATACAGTACATTGGAACACAAAACTGTGCCAAGTTCTAAGGGAGGCAAAATCAGTGGTGATCATTGAGAAAAAGGGACTGATTCCCATGAGCTACTAACAAAGGGGGGAGTTGAATGTTTTTCTACAGGCCAGCAGCATTTTGCTGCCACAAATTGATGATGTCAGTAGCCTGATTGAGCAGGATAATTGTGCGCTTGCGAGATATCCAACCCTTGCTGTCAAGCTTCGCTTTCAACTGTTCCCAAGCATCCTTCCGTGGCCAGAAATAGTATGGACTTAGGGGGATCGTACCATGGCCCGGCACCACCTGATCAAGTGCAATGCCAATGTTCTTCTCTAGCCACAAGAATCGTAGCAACACCCTCTGCTTCTTTGGAGCTGTTACTATTACTTTTTTCTGCATTAGAGAGCATCAGATGGGAGTTAGAATTGCTCTTGCAGCTGCTGAGACCCATCTGCATTCCTTTCTAGTAAACAAAATGCATCTGTTGGCACTGTAAACAAACATGCATCAGTTGCAAATAATATTAGATTTTCCATTATCATGATTTGTGTGGCTAGCTTGCCTTCCAAGAGCAGAGCTCCACTGTCAATATTGTGTCATTCACCTCACATCTCTTGCTGCCTCCATAAAGCTTGAAAGACTTTCAAGCTCCTCCATCAAACAAAAAATCTCTCGCTACCAGGTGCAGAGTTTCTTAACTTAATCTGATATTCTTCAGGTGAATTATTTTCCAAGGAAAAATGCCAAAAAATGCACTTCATGACTATGAACAGCTCTTCTTTTCTACGGCTGAAATTTTGCAGTCAACGATTTCAAACTTCAGCTGCGTTCAATAGTTTTGGTTCACTATTTTAACACAGAAGTCAATCAGACTACTTACCTTCTTGGAACCAGAACCAGCAGGCCTGGAAAGCTCCGGGTCATCGGCGCCCTCTGCTGCGGACGCGTGAACTGAGAGCCTCTGCATCCGGTTCTGCAGAAGCTCCACGCCGTCGTCTCGCCTCCTGCAAACCCTAAGCGGTACTCTAGAGACGGCACCGCCTCTGAATGCAACGCTTCGGCTGGATGCTCCAAGACCACTTGACGCCGACGCCGAAGGACTCCAAGAGCCGGCCATCCCGGATGTGGCAACAGCCGTTGTGCACGCGAGAGACGCCATCGCTGCGAAGATATCCAAAACACAAACAAACTGCAGTTCTTTGAGATTGCGTTGCAAATGCGCGCAAGACAAGGCCACGTTGAGATCCTTATCCACGTCTTAGCATTTGAGAACCTCATTTGAGATGTTGTTCCACCCGACGCTTCTGGGAAACCTTGCGTGAATTGAGATCTTTAACGACGTCTATTGATTTCGGGACCTCTTTTGATGCATTTGTTCCACGTACTGAAATTTGGGTACTTCAATTGAAGTCTTCATCCATGTCTCATGTAGCTGGGGAAGTCTTTTGGAGTCCTATATCAAGTCTCACACTCATTGGAAGCATTGGGCATCAAATGGCTTGAAGTTTTCATCCACATCTATTTGTTCCAAAAATGCATCCACATTCACTCAAGACAACCTATATAACTTGTAAGGTGCTTAACTAATACATTTCCATGGCACAAAAGAGCTATCCTTAAAGTTGTAGTTAGTCCGACCCTTTTTTATACTTTTTTTAATTTTGTCATTCTCTCTTTGTTGTTATCATAAAGTTCAAAAAAAATTGATCAAACAACAAAACTTAACATGAAATTGTTGCATTCTACTATGATTTATATTTAATGCAATTTTGTTGATAGTCCTCCTTTGACGACCTATCTCAAGATTTATGTTGGGAATCACATACATAACCAAATTTTTTTTAGCACTTGTGCATGTGAAAAAACAATTTGATTATGATGATGGCACCCAATGCAAATTAATTAAGCAATTTAATGTTCATTTACCATTTTGACTTGTGTTAGACTCCTAATGAATAATTCTATCCTTTGTCTAGAATATTTTACGAATAATTCTAATGGACATCAAGTTTTGGGTGCATTTCAAAGTCGTGTTAAAAAGCTCAATTTTTCATATACACACAAATTGCTCCTATTATGCCAATGGAACATCAAACTATTGCAAGTAGCAATATTGAACATGAAATATCTTGAAATTATTGTAGAATTATTTTTGTGTTCACCAAGTTAAAACTGAGCTTGTGCTATAGTGTTTTACAAAGCAAAACTTTAGAGTTGTGCTTCAACTTATAAACTATGTTTTTGTTAAGGATAGTCACATACACCTCCATCAAAATGCACCATACCATCGTCATCCCTTTCAATTCAAGTACCAATGTCCATGTTATTGTGTTAGGGTATGTTTGTCCTATGAATGTCACATTATCATCTACATTGAAGGGTAAGCTAGATCTTTTGGAACTTTTTGGAAAAAAAATGTATTTTAGGTCAAATGGAAATCCACCCAAGATTTTTAATGTTCAAAAGAAAGTGCTAGACATGGCATTTATTTTCTTTCAATAGAGGGTAATGGTAGGAACCTTTTGTACCTTAAACATATCCTTTAAGAACACCAATGGTGTTTAAAGTCAGCATCATTATATCTATGAAATTGCAATGAAATATCTACAACAACAATTTGAAAGTAATATGATGATGCATTATTCATAACCTTATAAGAGTCATTCACAAAATGCGGGGCCATTACCTTCATCATGAATAGTAGTGACAATGGCTCCATCAACTCCAAATTGTGCATACAAAATCCAAAAAAATGTTATAGGCACAAAAACTATAAAAACAAATGATGGAAATATAGGTTTAACTTAAAATTCAAAATATAAAACTAAGGAACCAAGATAAGAACATAAACATTCAAGTCAAAAACATGAAATGTGCATATCAAAATACAAATAAATTTTTATTGATATGAAGTAAGGAATCGTGAACACAAAAAGAATATAATAAAACTATGGTGTAAAATCGTACTTCAGACTAATGTTGAACATATTGAAAGTAATGAGGGCTCCAACCTTCATTTTACCCCTTTGGGGACCTAGCTCAAAAAAGTTTTCATAAAGGTTTCCATGTGCCCATCAATTAAAAAAGTCCTTTAAAAGGAAGTTGGCAATGATGCCAGCAAATTGGAAAGCCATAAAAGTTGTTATGCTTTTAAAATATCATATAGTGGACAACGAAGAAATCAGGGCTAAATTGGACTAGATCAAACAAAAACCCTTACAAAAGGTTCAAGCTTATCATAACAAAATGGAAAAACTATTCACAAGGGGGAAGTTAGAGGATGCAAAACAAAGAAGGAGGTTTCTGTCCAGGCTCCACCTTGAAATAAGAAAATTTTGTGTGATGCAGGATTATGTAAATATGAATGCATTCCTTATTGTAGTGTTGGAAGTCGAGAATTTTGGCTGAATTAGGAGAAACCCCATTTGAATTGTTGAAAGATGAACAAGAAGGAATGGTGGTAAATGTTATTTTTGATAAACAAGTCAATGTTTTGAATGAATCACTTATCAAGTTTTTCAAGCAAGGAATTACACTAGGTCATGGAGTAGGGTCTTATGGTGTCATGACTACTTCTATATGCCAAATATGTGGTTTTGGTGATCATGTGGCTTCTATCTATCCAATAATTAAGGACCTAAAACCTAAATGTGGTAAATGTGGTCTCCCACATAAGACAAATAATTGTGGTTTGCAATGTGGTTACTACAATAACATGGGCCATATAGAGGAACGGTGTGGAAAAAAGGGACAAAACCCAAACCAAATTTTGTTGCAAATAATTACTTGGAGCTACTTATTGATGACAAAGCAACTACACTAGAATTCAACTTTGTTAAACAAAACATGATTTTGTTTCTGGCACTATGATACCCAAAAGAAGAATGCCAATAGAAATGTAAGCACTTCAAGTGGAAGAAGCAAAGGACAGAACCATGAATGTAGAGACTATTGGTGCAGTAAAAGACGGATCATTGTGATCCAAAATTTTAACCCATGTCATTAAGGGTAAAATCTCATTGTCTCCAATGGAGACAATCTTATCAATTTTGAATGAATAGGAATATTTGGAAAGTCTAATGAAGCTTGCTAGAAAGAAAAGGAATGAAGGTGTGAAAACAACTAATTTGATGAAACAAAAAAAAAACACTTGCAATAAGACACATTTGCATTAACAAAAGTCATTGTAGCAACACCCTACACCTTTTGGTACAAGTGAGTAACAATGTCATGGATTGATTGGTTGACATAGGTGCATTTATGTTAAAAGTCAATAGGGGTTGTTCGGGAGTTAGGCATAATGCACCTAGTCATAGGGTCTAAATCATACAAGACAACTTATGATATTGTTACATAGGCATTTAGAAGGATTAATGAGATTGTTGTGAAGGTTGGAAAAATTTAATGTCCTATGGCATTCATGGTTGTAGACACTAATAGTTATGACCTACTATTAAGATTGGATTTCCTAATTAAGATTGGGGAAATTGTGGATGTGGAAAAAAAAAACTACCCAAATTAAGCAAGGACTAGGGAATAACATACAAGTCATGCCATTAAATATGGTTAATATGCTACAGGTTGTGAGGAAGCATGTATGGCTTGATGTTGAAACAATGGAAAATTTGGAGGAATTTATTTAAACAACCATCTTTGATGGTATGCAATTGTTGGAGGATAAGGAGATTGAAGACCTTGTTTTTGGAGAAGTGTTTGATTTAAATGACTTCGAAGACTATTTAAAATGCATTGATGAAGAAGAGTAGAGAAGGAATGAGATATTTTTCAATGAATGGGTGAAGGAAAATTATCTAATTGTTTTCTAGTTAGACTTAGGATAGAGTAAAGAAGGAGAAAAAACTGCTCCCACGATTAGTAATTTAGATGAAAAGAATGGTATATGGGAAGAAATTAGGTCAAAAATCACAACAATTGACCCAAACCTTGAGCAAGAGAAGATTTAATAGTTATGGTAGGTGTTAAACCAATTTCAAGATGTGTTTGCTTGGAACAAGGGCAAATTGGGATGTTGTAGTATAGGAGAACAATATGTTAACATTGAAATTTTTTTTCCTTGTCGTATTACCCCAAGTCAATTTGTCTTTTTGGGAAGATGTGGAAGTCAAACACCAGATTAATCTTTTGGTGTTGCTAGGAAAGATGAAGCCAATCATGTTAAAATATGCTTATAGGGTGACATTTCCTGTGAAGAAGGATGGTAGCCACATGTTTTCATGTGGTGATTACTATCCATTGAATCAACAAACTCAAAGAAATGTTTTTCCAATACTTCTTGTAGATGATGTTCTGATTCAATTAGCAAGGTCCTAATGGTTTTCAGCGTTTGATTTGTAATTCGAATTTTGGCAAATCAAAATGTCACATGAGGATGTAAAAAAGACCACATTGATCACCAAATTTGGTCTGTTTGATGGAATGTTATGCCTTTCGGTATGAAAAATGCCAAAAATACCTTTTCAAAAATCATGACTAAAGTTTTTGGAGACTACATGGATAAGTTTCTGAAAGTTTTTGTTGATGATCTCAATATACACAACATGCCATGAGAAAGCAACTTAAATCATTTTTTATTTATACCGCTGAAGTTGAAGGTAGTGGACCTAAAACTCAACCTTAGCAAATGTGAATTTGCTAAAACTAGTATTGAATTTTTAGGTCATGTGGTGAACAAAGATGGAAGATAACTTGATCAACGAAAGATCAAAGCGATTATTGAATTTCCTATACCTATTATTTTTACCAACATAAAAGCCTTTTTCAGTCTCATTGGATATTACCAGAATTGTGTCAAGGGATATTCTCATATTGCTACACCTTTGTTTGAGCTTACAAAAAAGGACACAATGTTTGTTTGGATGCCCATTGATGTCAATATGCATTTAACATGTTGAAGGATGCATTAATTAAGACATTTATTCTTATTAAGCCAAACTTCACCAAATCATTTATTTTTTATGTAAATTGGTCAGGTTGGGGAGCGGGTGCTCTTTTATCACAAAAGGAAGGCATAATTGAAATAGCAATGGCGTATGCAAGCAAGGGGTTGTCCCTAATACAATGTAAGTTTCACCCAATAGAGGATGAATGTTATGCTTTAATATGGGGAATTAAGCACTTCCAATAATATCTACACCACAACCACTTTACGTTAATAACAAATCACAAACCCTTGGAATGGTTGGCCACAATGTCTAATGCATATGGCAGAATAGGAAGATGGATCAATATGTTATAGAATTTTAATGTCGCAACCCCACTTTGGGCAAAGTGGGAGAATGCAACTCCCACTCCCAAAAGTGGGAAAATGGAGTCCTCCGGGACTCCCAAAAACTCAGAAGACGATTTGAGGGGTCAAATCTCCTCTCCTTGATGCGTTCTTTATATCAATGGAAAGGTCTTGAAGCATAGATGTCCAAAATGGCCTTGCATTACCCATTTGGACATCTACAGCCCACGTTATGGGCAAAAGAAAGGCCGGGAGTCAAACTGCCAATTTGACTACTACCAGTTTGACTCCCGACCACTAAAAGTCAGGAATCGACCTCTTCCCGACGTTGCCTCAAGGAGTGCAACACGACGTTAGAAAGCTCTCAACAGGAGCTACAACTTTGGTTTAAAGCTCATCCCGATCCAAGTTCGGGGCGAGGAGCTAAGGCCGTCCAAAGTCCCGAGACTCCAACCCGGGACAGTTTCAGGATTCCAACTTGGGAGTCCCGGGAAAAAGAACCATTTGGATGTAGCCTCGACGGAGAGCTGCAGAGTATATTATATGGGGGAAGGTGGTGGCTTCCCCCGAGTCCGGGCCGTGGTGAGTCTTATGTGTAAAAGTGCCCGTGGCTTGTCCCAACACCCAAGGGTGTTTCCGAATGTGAACTAACCCTCTTGTGGTTGGTTTTGGATGCAGATTCATGCTTGATCTTCTAGTCCATCTTCCTAGTCTAATCCCGAGACTTCTAGCATGCCCCTCTACCCCTCTTTAGTGCTGGAGGTCAGGAGCACCCTTCAAGTCCCAACTTTTCGCAACTCAACATAGTTGGAGCCTCAACTGGGTTCAACCCGGGACTTGGGAGTGCGTCATTTAACTTCAAGATCATACATTGTGTTGGATCCAAACACACAAATGTTCATGCTTTGAGTAGAAACCCAATGGGACAAACTAATGAGGATGAAAATTTTCAAAAAGAAATACATGAATGTAAGTGATTACAACAAAATTATAGGACAAAATAAACCTGCTAGACAAGTAGAAGAAGCTTGAAAATGGGATTAATTTTATAACAGATGGATGGTAAACATGTGTTCAACCAACTTTTCATGGTTCATACTATAGATGGTGAGAATGTGGAACAAGATCAGTTGGAAAACAATGAAATAAAAGGAGATCGACGAGAAGAAGTGGAAGTTAAAACTCAAAACAAAATTTTATCTAAAAAAAGGAAACGTCTTTAAGATACACAAATGCATTTGCAAATGATTAAAAAAACACAAGCCATGGTTGATGAAGAGGACATTCATGAGGATTCTTTCATTGATGAAAAAGATTATGAATGGACTCAATCCAAACACATGAATATTTGGAATGATTAACAAATAATGAAGTGTTAAATGGTGGACATATTCCTACAAATTGCAATTTAGGTGAAAGCAACATGATCAAAAAAAAAAATTTGTACTACCATCAGCATCATGATCGATTGATGTTCAAATCTTTATAATTGTTACCATGCCAAAAAAATGCAATTAAATTATCTCAAATTTGCATTCTGAAATTGGTCATTTCAAAGAAGGACGCATCATGGCAGAAGTGAACAAAAAGAATTTTTGGCACAATAGGACGGAGGATGTGAGAACTATGGTATGTGCATGTAAACAATGTGAGCTAATTAAGAGGATGGCAACATTAACTCAAATGATGAAGATCTTAAGAACATACCAATATGTAATCAATTTTATAAAATTACTTTGGACATAGTTGGTCCATTACCTGAAATTAGAAATGGTAATTGGTACATATAACTAATTATCATTGATCAGTACTCAAAATGGGTTGACATGACTGTAGTTGTTGACCATGAAGCAAAAATTGATGCGAAATTTCTTGATTTACGAGGTCATTTGTAAATTTCGAGCTCCAAAACATGTTTTAATTAATAATGGAGGAGAGTGGGTTGTTGATTTTGACTAATTATGCAAGAACTATGGAATTATTCATCTATACACTATGTTTCAATGGCCTAAATGTAATGGCATGGTAGAAAGATTGGTTAAGATTTTGAAACATGGATTAATTGTTCTATTTGTAATTTCAAAACATATTCATACACTAGTAGAAATCAACCAAAATGTAACCATTCCATTTACGACTACATGCGACTTATAGTCGTTTGCAACTAAATTTGAGAATATTTGCAACTACAAGACCAACTTTCAACTATTTTGATCATTTTCACAACTATGATGCAACTATTAAAAATTTCATCCTATTCGTTGCGTCAATTTTATATCTATTTTCATTCATTAATAGGTTGATATGTCCCATTAGTCATAATAGTTACCAAATTAGTTGCATCTTAGAGGTATTCTACAACGACATAAGGGTGTATTTTAATGTATGTACTAAAATTATATATATATATAATATGCATACATATGTATATTGTTTATATAATCAATCTCAAAATTAATATTTGAACTTTGAATTTTTTTATTCAAATCTGAAAACTGATATATTTCAGTTATGAAAACTATTATTTTAATTTTTAAAAATATATATTAGAATTTGAAACTTAATATTTGAATCTGAAAATTGTTATTTCAATTGCTTAAAAAATTAATTGAATTTGAAAATTTTGATTTGAATATGATATTTTCAATTTCAATTCAAAAAAACTTATTTGATCTAAAAAATTGATTTTGAATTCTAAATTAATATTTTTGAATCCAAATATTAGTATTTCAATTCAGAAAATTATTAATTGATCATAAAAATGGACATTTTAATTTTGAATATTTTTATGTGAATATCAAATTTTATATTTCACCCCTGAAAATGTTTCATTTAAATTTTAAATAATCATTTGATTCGAACTTGAAAAAAAAATTCCAAATTATTATTTTGGATTCTCAAAATTAATACTTCAAGTCTAAAAATTAGTAATTGGGTCTAAAAATGGACATTTCAATTTTGAATATTGTTATTTGAATATGAAATTTAACATTTCAATTCTGAAAATTTTTATTTAAATTCAAAAAACTTATTTGATCTAAAAACTGATATTTGAATTATAAATTATTATTTTCGAATGTAAAAATTATTATTTCAATTTTAAAAACTTTATTGAGTCTAAAAATCGGCAACTTGATTTTAAATATTTTTATTTGAACTTGAAATTTGATATTTGAATTCTGAAGTTTAAAATTTAAATTTTAAGAAATTATTTGACTTGAAAGTT
>Ga0116227_10005961_pt1 | contig 25126 bp, 23 predicted proteins | sample S1TSphgellanicum_FD_89693 | JGI IMG/M metagenome (GOLD analysis project Ga0116227, IMG submission 89693) | Host-associated microbial communities from peat moss isolated from Minnesota, USA - S1T2_Fb - Sphagnum magellanicum MG | ecosystem: Host-associated > Plants > Peat moss > Unclassified... | reverse complement strand
ATATTGTTTTTAAAACAATACCAATTATTATAAAAAAAAAAAATATAAAAAATTTTGATCTCAAAAAAAAAAAAAAAAAAAAAAAAAAAAAAACCATGCAATTTTCACTTTTTTTATTTTTAAAACGTTCATTCAATTTTCAAGGCCCAATTCTCACGTTGGTGAGAACTTAGGATTCAATTATCGATTAAGTTGTCACAACCCATGTAATATCCACCAATTCTCACATTTAAAACCAATTTGATAATTGAAGGGGTTTGTGAAAAATTGCCCAATGTTGGTTCACACCTTCCTTTTGACCATTTGGTTCTTTGAAGCATTTTTTGGTTGTGTTTATATTTCTTCACAACATTATGTAACATGGAATGGGCCCAATTTGTTCCACCCATAAATGGCAACATGTTCTTCTAAGGCTTCTTTCAAAGTGGAATCAAGTTGTAACCATTGATTCACATTTCAAGTCTTTTTATTAATTATCAATTTGCATTGAAATTGACATTGACAAAGGTAAAATTAATAATTGTTTGTTTAACTTGCTTAAAAAATTATTTGCAAAATTGTTTAAATAGGTCACAAAAAATGGTTATGTGTAAGTAAAACCCTAAGGTGGGGATTTTGTCAAAATAAAGGTTTTACAATGAAGCAGTATCAAAATTGAGCTTGGCATTTTGAAAGTATTCTTCACTTCTCAACCTTACCCATATAAAGCATGAGGCCAAGGTTATCATGAATCTAAGCATACATGAGGTCGACAAAAGGGAAGGATTGTAATTTGAAACTTAAGATGACTTTACAAGTATGATTTTTTTTTTCTTTTTAATAATTCATTTTTAACACAAAGTTAGATCGAATAAACTAAAATTTCACACAAAACACACACAAGAGGTGAAACTTATACATTGCACCTACAATTGAGGTTCGACATTAATTGATTTTTGAAGAGGGCCATTCAAAAAAGAAAAAAATGCATGCCTTCACTTTGTTGAACTTCATGAAAATTGAACTTGGGAACTTGTTCATTAAAGGTGATTATCCAAAACACTAAGATACCCCAATGTTTTCATAACCCATTAAAGGATATTGAATGTTGTTGAAAATTTCAAATATTCAAATAATGACAATTAGAGTCCATTTTTTGAAAAATATAAATTATTTGGGCAAGGATTGCCAATTATTAATTATAGGTCTGGTATTACATATGTTTTGTGTTTTGAAATGTAAAATTTATGGCAATCATTCCAAATTGGGCTAATTTAAGCTTTTAAAGATATAGGTAATTCAATTTTAGGTTTTGATTTGAATTGAAGACTTGTGAAATTGACCAATTGTTGAGTCAAATAACGTCCAATTTGTAAAGGTTTTCATTTTCTTGTTAAAAATTTGTTGATTATCAAAAACATTTAGGTGATAAGATATTGTAAATCACACTAAATGAAACATTCATTATTTTTTAAATGTTTAATTTGAATGCTTCGGTAATGCATTTAAATGTCCAATACATGTAAGAATTTCAAAAGACTTTTACCACGTGCAAATGTGATACAATGTAAATGATTTACAAAATAAAGTTGTAGTTTATAATAAAAAGATGTTGAACTATGAAATAATGAACATATTTCAATGTGAAATTTTGATCATTTTTATATGAAACATGAAATATTAGGTACTTTCAAAAATGAATATGTATTCAACATTGGTTAACACACCATTGGTAAAGTATTGGAACAATGAGCAATATATTTGACAACAAATTGTATAAGTTTTTTTTCAAATTGCATTGTATGAAAATTTGATGCTTGAGTATAAAGTTCATTGAATCTTTTTATTAAGTAATGCTTTTGGTTCCAATGAGCTTGTTTTGATTCACCACTTAAACTAACTACTTAAAAGTTGTTAGGATAGTGCTACCTTTAACACCAATGTGCCACTACCAACAAAAATGCACTAGTTTAAGCATTCCATCCAACTCTAAACTATAGATTTTAGCAAAATCAAGTTCTGAAAAAATTGTCACCACTCTTTCCATATTGTGTTAGGGTACTATTCCAATCCATTCAATGGACCATTCCATTGGGTAACCACAATGAATTCAAAATATTTTAAAAAAATAATCATACTTATATTTTTAACATCTTCATATATTCAAATCGAGGCTATTGAACCTTTTTTTGGAATAATGAAGTATTAGAAAAGCCCACAAAATAACCTTGTATTTGGGCCCTCCTTTCACCCCCTACCCCCTCTTTCAACTTCAAACATTATTAGGAGCAAAGTGTATAATTTTTTATTAAATGTAGGTATACAATGTTGGGACTCAATATCACAATATATAATGCATGAGATTTGATGTAATTATAACAATAGTACACACAAGATCCTAGTGAAAACATCTAAGGGACAAAAAAAGGTGAAACTAACATTACATTGATTTTTGTGGCAATCTAAGTTTCACTCCTTGTTTAATAGTAATGTATTCTTTTAGTAAAAAATTAACCCTTTTAATGATCAAAATTTTAACTACTAATATTATGTTTATTTTAATTTTTAAATATTTTTATTACATTGAAAAAAATATCAATTATTAATCGTAGATACAATACTAAACAAGTTTAGGCTTGGCTAGGATTATGGTTTTTCCAACTTTTTATTATACATAAAAATCAGCTTTGGTTATCATCTTCCTACTTTTGGCAACTAACATGAACTAGTTTTTTTTTGGTTGAAATGGGTTTTTTGGGTTGGTATGGTGTCAAAAGTTACAACTTTAGAAGTAGCAAAAGCTGAAATTTTCAATCTGATTTAGCCAAAGGTCTTTTTTTCCCCCCAATTTTGTGATATAAATTTTTTTTCCACATAATTTTCTTAAAAGTTGAATTTACACTAAAAATAAATCCCAAATTTTCTATTAAAAACATCAGTTAGGTCCGATTCAAGTTGTATAAAAATCATGGACTAAATGAATGATTATCTTGCCCCACCTAATTATTTGTGGTTTTCCATTAATATACTTGTAAACCCTAAAATTGTATATGAGAAGGCATGCATGTTTATGATGTTGCATCTATTTCATGTGTATGCAGAAAAAATTTCAATTTTTAATTTTTTACAATTTGAGTTAAAACTCCTCCATTTTATAGGAATTGCATTTTATTTGCTTTTCACAAATCAATGTGTGAAGAAGGAATTTTAGTCTTTTTTTTTTGTTAATCTTTTAGTTTTGTAAGACATTCATGTGCCCATTAGTGTAATTTTTAGCATATATATATATAAGTCTTGTGTTTCCCTAGGGTGTTCCCAATAGCATCACACTTTTATCCAATATGGTTTGCCCAAAGTTTTCCCCTTCTCACCTACATAGGTGGGCCAAAAAGGAGGCATGACATCTTCACATTATTTTTAAAAAATTGAGGGTCTTCCAAAGTTTTTTTTTGATTTTTTTTGGGGTTAGGGTATGATGGGCTTATCAAAATGGTTCATTGCAAAAGAGAACAAGAAAAAAAAGTTCTAACTTGGGAGGCACCCCATTAAATTAGTAAATGGAACAATAGTGGTAGCCTAGCTCCCGATATTGAATTTTGGAGAGAAAGCTAGTGCCCATTATCTAAAGAGGTTGGAATTAGCATGTATGTATTGTCCAGTGGAAGAATGTTATGATTTTGTTGACAAGTAAGCATGATTTTTTTGGTTTTATAGGAAAACCTAATCAATTGTACATCAGATTTTTCTTGAAACACACCAAGCCACTCATTTGGAGTTGTATGTCTCCTTAGCTACTATAACTTTCATGTGGTGCAATATTTTAGTATTTTTTGACCAACCCTTACCAAATGTGCTTTTCTCCATCATTGAAAGCAAACATTATTTTTGTCGTTTCACATTGAACAATTTTTTTTTCAATTATGGTCCTATATGTTTTTTATATTCTTAAGCCCATTCTTGTGAAGCTTGTAAATTTTCAAAATTGAAACTCCGAAGCTACCTCGTCTAAACCTTATAGCCCACCAATATGCTCACATTCTTAATAAAATATACTAAAAAAAGCATATTTCATTCCAACATGTATTTGAATAAAATATTCAAATTGGATTCTTTCGGTTCTAATACATACAAAACCCATTTGCAAAGTAAAATTTCCATGGCCTCTTTGGGGAATGTGATGTTTAAACCCCCCCAAACTTTAAGACACACATGCACACATCTTCCCATCACACCCTTGCCCTTGTGGCATGTTTCATTATGTCACAATAAAAAGTTTCACAATACAACTTTACATTTCTTTTTAGATCTTTCATAGTCCTCCCTAAACATTTGTGATGATGTTAACACTAAACTAACAATGAGTGTTTTACCTAGTAAGAAAAGGTGGGCTAATGATCCATACCTGATTTTTTTCCCATAGCCACTCAATTAGGAACTCATTTACATCTTTAGTTTTTAGTTCCATGATGAATTTCACCAAGATTGAATGTAAGATGATGGTCCTCAATTCTTTAGCTTCATGTGTTTCCATTGGAATATTAAACAATTTGCCATAAATTATATGCAAACTTGTTCCATGGCCTTCTACTCAATGACAATTTGTCCCTTCTCATCTTCTAAAGTTGTGATTAAAGTACTTTTAAGATTTTCTCTAATTACAATGAAAAAATCCTTCAACATAGTGTTGTAATTTGTTTTCCACCTAATCCTTGATTGGATTCTTCTTCTAGCCAATTTTATGGTTTTGAGTTCTTTTACTCTCTTCCTACTAATATTTACCTTCTATTTAACCATGAAGGTTATTCATTGAGCTTTGTAATTGCTTTTAGCTTGACTTAAGTTCAGTTCTAGATGTCATCTTTGACATTTTAAACTCCTTATGTTTTGTTTTTGTAGAAACCTTTGTAGAACTCGGAGTACTTTTTTCATTGTAGAAAAGAAGAGGCATTTACCATGTTAAAACACATTTATGAATGATTATGAATGCCTTGCCTTTAATTTGGGGGTGAAATTTGGCAAATATTGTTGTATTACGATGAAAATAATAATTATGTGCTTATTATTAATGCAAGGCGAGGCATTGAAGGGAGGACATTACCATAACAAGGGCTATGTTTGGCTTTGTCTCATGTGAGTGAGCCCCTTACCAGAGTTAGCCCTTCTCCTAGGGCCTTACTTACCACAAAAAAAAGGGAGGCACCTTATGTTTTGAAGAGGAAATCTTGCACAATATGGGTTCCTTTAACAATTAAAAAAAATATCATACTTTTTTTTTTTGAAGTGCTTACAAATTTAAAGCATGTTTTTTATAAGAATTTTTGTTTGTAGTCAAAGTGACCACCATTCATAGCAAGATGTAGAAAGTGTGATAATCATCCCTAAGAAGATTTTAACAAAATCTAACTATAAATAATATCTGAAATGTAGATCTTTGATCATCCTTTTATGTTTTTGGCTACATGCACATGGAAAACAAAATATAAAGATCTGGAGATTTTTAATATTTAATATATATTTTTTCTAACTTCTGATGATTGAAAACCTCCAAAAACCAGTTCATTTTCAGTTTCAATTTTCAATTTCTCTTTTGGGCTAAATTTGACCAATTAAAAAAAAAGAAGAAGGTTAATATGTACAAAGAAGTTTTTGTCTAATAAACTAGGTTTCCACTCCTTCAGATTATTTGGATGTTTGGAGTTTGGAGTGTTACACATTACAACTTACAACTTTCAATCTTATGGTACCCTTAACAATGAACACTTTGGCTATGAATGTGCACATGGAGTTGGTCTGGCTTTGTCTACACTATTAGACAAAACACATATGATTCCATTAAGGTACTATTAGCATACTACTAAGGAAGTTAGGTCTTGTTATTGCTTAGCATAAATAATTGATTTCTCACTTAATGACCATCCCCATGAATTGTGAACTTATAAAGGCCCATTTTACACTAGGAGTCGAGGCCAATGTTCAACTCAAATCAAGCATTCCTATTGGTGCAAAAGTTGAAATCAGCCCCAAGGGCTTTACATTAGGAGTGAAGGCTAAAATATAATTTTTTTTTTTTCAATCTACCCCAAGTTACTAATAAATGCTGAACAACTTTTGGCCTTGTATTGGCCCCCAAGGCAAAATAAAAAGAAAAAGAGATACCATCGAATTTGGGAAGCCAATTTGCAACCCTTGGGGCCAATGTTCCAGCATTTATTAATATCGTGATGTCAATGTAGAAACATTCATTAGTAACTTGGGGGCCAATTCACAAGCCAAAAATGCTCAAAGTTGGCCCCAAGTTTTTTCAGCCTTGACTCCTAGTGTAAAGTGGGCCTATTAACTCTCTTGTAAACATCTTTCACTATGTGTTTTGGGCGAACATTCTTAATGATTTTTTATGAAAATATGAAGCTCAGATGTTGAGAAACATCATAATTATCACGCGCTACATCGAAATAATTTCACTCCTTATATGACAATAAAAGGAGTGAAATTATTGGGTTTAGGGTAATAGAATAAATTCAAATGATTTGTTTTTGTCAATGTTGAAGCTGATCCTAGGCTATGGTATCATCGTTATCTCTCTAGCATTTTGCATTTTTCAAAGCTGTATTGGCATCCTGACCATAAGATGCCAATAGCTATTCACCCCTTTAGGAAGGGGTGTTAGCCGAGGTCTAAAATGGTGAGAGACATTTTTACGAACAAAAATTTCATGCATTCAATAGAGTTTTCTGTAAAGTCTTGCGATTAGGGGGTGAGAACGGCCAGTTTCAGCATAATAGGCCATCAAACAGGTAACTGGGAATGAAAATTTTACAAAGCGAAATAACAGGGACCCGAATTACTAAGTTTTTTCCAGCAATTTTGGTGGTAAACTGAGTTTCATCCTGTCTTTCCTTTTTCCTTGCGCATCCACTGCTGCTACATATATATTCACTGCTCCTACTTGTACAAGTACTATGATTCTCTCGAACCTTGCGCATTAAAATGCTGAGTTTCAGCATTTGATACTGAGATCTAATAAAATATCCTTACTTTGCGGATAACACTGAAAGAGGGGATAGGGGGTGAAAGCAGGCCCAAAGACAGGGCGACTTTCCAGATAACTCTAATGAGAAGGCAGTTTACCGCCACAACTAATTGATACCACTAAAAATAGGGTACCAAAATTGTTCTCAATGTGTTGACATCAAAGTTCCCAATGCATTCCTTCAAAATGTTCCCAATAGCACCACGTTTATCCCATAATCTTTGCCCAAAGTTGAGCTTTCATAAACGTACATAGGTGGGTCAAAGGAAGCACTTCTATAATTCTATTTTGGGAGGGCAAAGCTCAAACTTCTTTTTGAGTGAGGGGTGTCCAAACTTTCAAATTTCATTCCGAAGGGTCTATCAAAGTGGCTCATTGCAAAAAAGGAAAAAAAAAGAAGAAAGATTAATTTTTAAATTTTTTTATAATAATGAACCCCAAACTAATTAATAGAAGCATCAAAATAGGTACACACACAATATAGGTAATGCAAAAGAAGAATTATGAAAATTCAAATATTTCACCATGCAAAAATATAATAATCTTCAGAAAAATCCTCTAAAAGAAACCAAAATCGTTCAAGATATTATTATAACTCCATTAACTAATCTCAAGTTTCAACAACACAAGCACCCAAAAGATCATCTTTCAAAAATCTCCTCATATAATAAAAAATAGACCTAATATTATTAACCTAGGGGCATAAAAAAATAGAATACTCTTGCATTGCTTCTTTTCCTTAGATTGGAAAGCACCTCTCTCTCTCTCTCCTCTTGGAAGTTGGTGTCAGTGAATCCAACAACAGAGCTTTCACCCTTTGCCTAAACCCTAACCCAACATTAGGGTTTAAACCTAAACCCTAACCCAACATTAGGGTTTTAACCTAAACCCTAACCCAGCATTAGGGTTTTAACCTAAACCCTAACCCAACATTAGGGTTTAAACCTAAACCCTAACCCAACATCTTCCACTAGATTTTCCTATTAAAAAAACACATTTTGTACTTCACACTATGGAAGGCTCACTTGCTCATGTGGACCTCTCCTCTAATTTTGGGGCCTACATCCCTCAAAAAAGCAAATTAGGGAAGACCAATTAAGGGATCTTAAGGGACACTATTTTACCCATCTTAAAATATGAGGTAGATGACATAGGTAGGTAGATCACAAGGGGCTAGTAGGGTGTAGGGGCTCTTATGCCTACTCCTTTAAGAGCCCAGAATGTATAGGCATAAGATCCCACCCACATGTAAGATCCGTCGGCTTTCATATAAGGGATATCCGTGGGGTATAAGGTGCCTTCCAAATACACTAGGAAATTTCCGAACGTGCCTTTACAGATCGGTTTTGCTATTTTATGGCAATTTGACATTGGCCCCCAGAAGAAGGCTTTATTTAGAAGTTGCCAATTAAAAAATAAAAAATTGGAAATTGAAGTGACTTTTGGTGGTTTTTTAATTGAGGGGGAAAAAAATTGATTAAAAAAATTTCTAGATTTTTTATATTTGGTTTTAAGTGTATAGCCAAAGATATAGAAAGATGATTAAAGATTTGTACCTCATATCTGGATTATAGCCATATTTGGCTAAACTTCTTAAGGATAATAATTTGGCACTTTAAATTTTTATTTATTTATTTTAACATCTTCGTATGGATGATTGCCACTTTGGCTACAAATAAAAAATTCCTAGAAAAAACCATTGACTGAGAACCCTTAACAAAATGATTTTTTCTTCTCAAATTTTTGTGATGGTGCTCCATAAATATATTTTACCAAATTTGATGATATTCAATAAAAAAAAAATTCTTTAAGAAGCAGCCTTTTATATTGTAGGCAATTGAGGCAATTTTTGGCAATTCCTAAAATAAAGATTAATTTTTTTTTTTTTGATGAATGCTTTTCCAAAAATCAAAGAATTTGTGACAGAATATCCCTTTTCCAAGAAATTTTTTGGGGTGCAAAATGATGAAAAATTCCCCATTTTTAAAATAAATAAAATAAAATTGGTCTTGACAATTGCAATATAAAAAAACTCTGATTGGAGGAAAATGTCTTAGTGGTAGGTACAAGTTTACTAAAGTGTTCATGATCCCCGTTCCCACAGTGGTTCCCTTTTCTGGGGACTTGATGAGAACGGCGTTCCGAGCAACGTGGGAGCTTACGGGGAACTTGGTTCCCGGTGCCACCAAGCTCTCTCAGCGCCGGTCGGTGGGAGTGGCACTGGAGCGCGAGCTCTGCGTTGTCGTCGTTCTGGGCCCTCATCGTGGCCGCGCTCGCATCTGCTGCGTGGAAGTTTGTGAAAGTGAGCAGGAGTTTGGCGAGACCCGTTGTTTTGTTTTGTTTTTCCCCTTCTTTATTCGTTAGTCACCTCGCTCGTCAGCTTTTGTGCTGTTTGTTGCATAGGGTAGTTTCGCCAACCCTCCTTTGTTAGATTTGTCCTGTGCGATTGACTTCTTCCTAATTTCGCGTGATTTTGAAAGAAATTTGTTGTCCTTGTCTTGAACTTGTTTCAGGAGTTGTAGCAAAATTTTGAAGACTTGGGTGGTGGGTCTTGTTTTGGTAGATTGACAGTTTTTGCCTTATAGTAGCCAGCCATTGAAAGACAGAAAGGAAACTCCGTTTTTCTTTTCTAAGAGTTTTTTCCATTTGTGGGTCGGGTGGTTTGTTGAGCTCTGGAGTTAGTCGCTGGAGTTCATAGCAAAAACAGAAAAAAATTCGTTTGTTTGTTTTTTTTTTTTTGGGGGGCCCCCCGAGCTTGAGCAAAAATTGTTGTAAATGTTTGTAGGACTTGTGATCTCGGATGAGGAGTTGAATCAGTAGTGTGAAAGAATTTGGAGTTCAGTTCCTCAATAGAAGCTTGAGTTTGGGTGCGCTAGATTTCTCGCTTTAGGGCTTTGGAGAAAGGACAGACAGCGCTAGCTACCTGGGTGGTGTGGTTCAGCAAGATGTCCGAAGGCGCTGCTGGGTGGGATGAACCAGCAGCTCCGGACAAGCTGATAGACGATGACAGAGGAGGGCTGGTGCACACACCAGCAACTGCAGCAGGAGAAGGAAGAGAGGATAGAGAGCGTGGTGGTACTCAGAACGGGAGTACTAGGGGAGAGAGGAGAGATCATCATGCGCCATTGGTCTCGGAAGGCCCACAATCGCAAGCGGAAACAGGAGGAGGACATCAGCAGCAGCAGAATAGGACACCGGTAGCTGGTGTGCACGCCAGCCCCATACACAGCAATGTGTCTCCTCTCCAGAAGATTGCAGAGCTTCACTCAGGTCGGCAGGACACTGCTGAGAAATCCACCCCCCCCCGCCCCCCTCAGGATAATTTTCAATTTTTTGAACAAAAGACAAAGGTACTCTGCATGCGCGAGATCTGAGAGAGAGATTTTGTGTGTGAAGAATTTGGATGGTCTCACAGTTGAACCACCCGGGCTGTTGTTGTTGACAAAACGGCTTTTTCTTCTTCTTCTTCTTTTTCAAACCTAACCTTGAACCCTTTTTTATCACAGTTTCCTGAGCATCGGGATCAGATGGGCGGGAGGGCAATTTTCTATGTGAGGAGTGACCAGTTCTTACAAGTGCAGGTTTTTAGAAGGGAAGATTTTGTGGATGGTTTCATTCTAAGAGTTGGTATTGAGTTTTGGGGTTGGAACAGGCCAGCCAGCTGCAAATGGAGCAGCGACGGATGGCAACTTCACAGATGTGTCTTTGGAGTCAGACTCCATGCTGCAAATGATGACCAAAAAGACTCTGCTGCATGGAACTCTGAATGTGTGGTTGTATGAGGCGAGGCGACTTCCCAACATGGACCTGACATCTGAGAGACTCCGCCAATGCTTCTCCTTCTTACCATCATGTAAAACTCCCTTTGTCAGAATGAAAAACAAGGCAAAGGAGCACACACATGGACATCACCCAAAAGGCATTACCAGTGACCCATATGCTTCTGTGGTGCTTGCCAGTGCACGGGTGGCACGGACACGAGTCATATCTAATAATGCAAGCCCTACTTGGAACGAGCACTTCAAGATTCCTGTTGCACACTATGTGGATGCTGTTGAGATCAGTATTAAAGATGATGATATGTTGGGTGCACAATATATTGGTTCAGTGACTATACCTGTTGAACGGGTCATAGATGGCCAGGTTATTGAGGGCTGGCATGATGTGTTGAATTCTTCAGGCAATATCTGCCATGAGGGTGCTCAATGTCGCTTTAAGCTTGTTTTCTCTCCTGTTCAAAATGACCCACTGTTCACACGAGGGGTGGGTGGCGATGGGCATGATAATCACATGGTACCAGACACCTACTTCCCATGCCGTAAGGGGTGTGATCTTACACTTTACCAAGATGCGCACATCTTTGATGGCTCACTTCCTGAGGTGATGCTTGAAGATGGTGTTAAATTTCACCAACACCGCTGCTGGGAAGAATTGTGCACAGCAATCCTGGACGCACACCATATGGTGTACATAGCAGGATGGTCCATCTACCACCAAGTCAAGTTACTGCGTGATACCTCCAGACAGATTCCTGAAGGTGGTAACTTGACACTGGGCGAGCTCTTGAAGAGAAAGTCGGCAGAGGGTGTGCGTGTTCTGGTGCTGGCTTGGGATGACAAAACATCGCACAACAATATCATGATAAAAAATGTAGGTGCTCTTGTTACTTCTCACATACCCCTTCAACAGAAAAGATGAAGAGATGATGTGGATGGCTCTCTGTGGTATTACTTATGTGCAAGTACATGCTGGAAGTCTGGATGCTGCAAGAGGATGTGTGCTTGGGCAATTCTCCTTGCTGCTGTTGTATCAGACTCAACAGATTCTATAGATCCTTGACAGAAAGGATTCCTTCCTAACTCACCACTCATTGGTGGCAGTGTTTCAGCTCTTTGTAGAGAGAATGAGCCTTTCAAGTTCTATAGGTGTGACTTTCCTCCTACTCTACATGGGTCCATAAGAATGGGCCAATGCTGATAAGAGGCCACTCTACTGTAACCAAGTCACAGAAATTTGTTCATGTTTGCAGGAGGGTTTAATGGGTGTGCATGATGAAGATACCAAGCGGTATTTCAAGAACACTGCTGTGCGCTGTGTGCTCGCACCACGTTATGGTGATAGCAAGCTCAGCTGGTTCAGGCAACAGGTGAACTTGAATTTATCCCTGCACTGGAAAGTCGAAATAGGAGCTAACAACCAACTGAAGCTGTAGGAACAGAGCATATGAAATCAACAGTTAACTTCCAAAAGTGCAAGCTTTGGGGGGAAAAAGAAGAGCCTTGTATTCAAAATCTCTCCAGTTTCTGGATGCTTTTATGCTGTGACTTTTTAGCTTTGATAAAATCCTTATGTACTTACTTGCTTTTCATGATGAGGGCGGGCAAATTGCAGGTTGTTGGAACTCTTTACACCCATCATCAGAAACTTGTCATCATGGACACTCAAGGTACAGGAGGCAGTTCGAGAAAGCTAACTTCCTTCATTGGAGGTCTAGATCTGTGTGATGGTCGGTGGGACACGCCAACCCATTCTCTGTTTGCAACTCTGCAAACTCTACACAAAAATGATTACCACGATCCCACCTTCTCGGTCAGCTTCTTGTCTCCTAGGTCACTCCGTAGATGTGGAAGTTGCCCCTCTTTCCTCTTCCTCAGGGATTCTGACTAGAGAGCTTCAATTTTGTGGTGACCAGTATTTAGGGGTACTTTGACTAGTTTCTTGGAATGTGCTAACATGTTCTCCTCTACTATAAGTGTGGTTTAGATCCACAGGTTCATGGAGTTTGATTTCAGAGAAACCTGAAGATCTGTAAGTTTTGCATGTTCTGGCTGTGGATCAATGAGTAAATATAAAGACCCAAAAGCTGTGATTTTGGATAAGAACTCTTACATCTGCAGAGCCACTTGTAACAACAGACAATGGCAGAAGCAGGAGGGCCAAGGCAACCCTGGCATGATTGGCACTGCAAAATTGAGGGCCCAGCAGCTTATGACATCCTTACCAACTTTGAGCAGCGGTGGAAAAAGGCCACACATTGGCATGATGATGAACTGATTCAACTGGAGAGAATCTCGTGGATTTTGAGCCCCAAACAACCTCAACCTCCTGAAGGGGACCCCAACTTGTATGTGACAGAGCATGATGCCAAGAACACTTGGCATGTTCAGGTACTTACTTGGTGACTGGGAGAATTATCTATCATAATAAGCTAGGGAAGGTGTTGAGTTTTGAACATTGATTGAGATCATGCTCTGGCCTCTGCAACTAGTGTGCTTGGTTGATGATCAAGATGTCTGCTTTGAATCTATTGGGACTTTAGTGCTGAGATTTGGATGCCTTTACAGGTTTTCCGATCCATTGATTCAGGGTCAGCAAGAGGATTCCCGAAGGGTGTTGTGGAAGCAGAAAAACAGGTAAATGATGTGTTAGGATGTCAAAGGACTTCAGTGCTGATTGCAACAACAATATTTCCTCAGATTGTAGGTGCTTTGAGTTTGCAAGAGAAAACCAACTTCTTCTCAACATTATTGACACATACATTCTAAAACAACTCTCCTTTTTGAGATCAGAATCAATTGAAATTGAGGCCTGGCTGGGCTTGTTGATCTCATGGAGTTGATGCTTTTGCTATAAATAACACCTAAACCACAAGGGGCTAGAGGTTAATCATGGGTCAGCATGTAGTGGCGCTTGCATTCCATAAGAACACATGTTGCAAGTTTCCTAGCCTTTCATCTTGATGTTGTCTTTGCCTCCCATGCATGAGCTGGTAGTAGACCCATTTAGGCTACCTTCTTAAGATCTGGGTGGGTGTTGGTGAATCAGCACCTGATATGGGGAAAGAACATAGCGATTGATATCAGCATCCAAATGGCATACATCAAAGCCATTCGTTCTGCACAACACTTTGTGTATATTGAGAACCAGTACTTCATCGGATCTTCATACAATTGGCCGGATTACGTTAATGCTGGTGAACTATAATAATCATTGCTCCCTCTTTGGTGTACCCAACACAGTTTTTAGGGTTCTCATATGGGAGAACATACAGCTTTCTGGATTTTCGTTCTTTCCATACTTGAATTGGTTTGTTGATGCCAGTTAATAAGGTATGACTAGAGTTTAGCACTAATGAGCTTATAGGAAAAAGGGAAAGTTGTATGGCAGTATGTCACCATCTTGGGGTAGAGTCATCCAATGCGCAAGACAAGGGAGGTGGCTAATCTAGGCAATTTCTAGCAAAAGAAATCCTTTAGTCTGCAGTCTGGTCATTTGCATCACCAAAGTCTACTTAATCTTGGGGTTTCTGTTGACAACAGGTGCAAATCAGCTAATTCCCATGGAATTGGCATTGAAAATTGCTAGCAAGATAAAGGCTGGTGAGCGATTTGCTGTGTATGTCATCATACCTATGTGGCCTGAGGGTGTTCCTGACAGCGCTGCCGTGCAAGAGATCCTCTACTTTCAGGTAGAGGCTTTCAGCATATCCCTTAGTAATTGAAGTCCAAAATCCTTAAGTACAGAGGGAGGGTACCTTCTATTCATGTGTTTCTGTTGGTATCCTCCTGAAATGTTACTATGGCTTATTAAGTTGTTCCCATGGAGTGAAAGGAGTCCTAAAAGTATCAACATTTGTTGGAGTTTCCACTTGCAACCTGAGAGTGATCATATGCCCACATCATGTTAGACCTAGTCAATGCAAAACATCATGTCTGCAATCTCATGTAGTTATTTTGGTCATGCTGTAGATATTATCTACCCCATGTTGGAGTTCAGTTCCAAGCATTTGTACATGGCCATAGATTTAGCATGAGTGATCACTTGGTGCGGTGAGCAACAACTCTTAAGATTGTAGCATTCATGCAATGTGTGATGGATCAAGGCACAAACAATGAAGATGATGTATGGAGTAATTGCCAATGCATTGCGCGAGATGGGTCTTCTTGGAAAGTGCCATCCTCAGGAGTTCTTGAATTTCTATTGTCTTGGCAACCGTGAAGTACAGACTTCAGTGGAGCCAACTCCACAAGAACCCCCACCTGCAAACTCAAAGCAAGTAAGTCTAGTCTTGTGTGTCTTTAGTACATATTTTTGTGTAGGATCTGGGTAATATCACAAATGGGTAATGTGAGGTAATTTTTTCTGGCACCAAAACTAGGGTTTAGAAAATGCCATAACAGATTGTAGCTTGTGATTGCAGGCTTTGGCGCAAAAGAACAGGCGGTTCATGATATATGTGCATGCTAAAGGGATGGTAGTGGATGATGAGTATGTCATTTGTGGGTCAGCCAATATCAATCAGCGGTCCATGGATGGATCTCGGGACACAGAGATTGCCATGGGAGGGTACCAGCCACACTTCACATGGGCACAAAAGAATGGGCGACCCCTTGGTCAGGTTAGCCATGCAAAGCAAATCATGTCTACATCATCCAACTATTGCAAGGGGAAATCTAGTGTTATAACTTGGTTTTGGAGGGAGGGGATGTGGTTTGCATAATGTGAAACAAAGGCACTTTGGTGGGAAACCCACAATTGCTGACAAAGCTGGGTGCCTGTTAGCCGTCATCTGAAAATTTGGTGATTTATGCAGGTGTACGGTCACAGGATGTCACTGTGGGCAGAGCATTTGGGTGTACTAGAACCTGCCTTTACCGACCCAGAGAGCCTAGAGTGCGTACAGAGAGTAAATGAGATGGCACAAGCAAACTGGGAGCAGTATATTGCAGAAGAGGTAACTGATATGAGGGCCCATCTTCTTCCCTATCCTGTTCGAGTTAATGATGATGGTACCTTAGGGGCTCTCCCTGGCTATGAGACTTTCCCTGATGTTGGTGGACTTGTTCTGGGTGCTGCACAAGGGAACTTGCCTGATGGCTTGACAACTTAAAGCATGGTGTATTAGAGCGTTTCTTCTCTTTTAGGCTCTAGAGGAATAAATGTAATTTGCACAGTGAAATGGTGCCACCAACCACCTACTGGAAAGATTCTGGAGAAGTTGTGAAAGAAAGAGCTTGTGAAAGGTTCACAGCCTTTTCTTGCATGTACCATGCTAGCTCGTGTGACTTTTATATTTGTACAGGGCAGCTCAAGTTTTGAGTAATTTATTGCTCAGCAGAAAGGTAATCGCATCCTCCCTCCCTTCTACCAGGGAGGTTTTATATCTTGCATTTTCAGAGGGCAAATTACTATTAGATAGCAGCTATCAGAAGTCTACATTAGTTTGTTATTAATACAAGACCTGACATGATTGATTTGAGATTGCACAATTGCTATAGCTTGTGCGATTCATATTTCTACAGGGCAGCTCAAGTTTTGAGAAATGTAGCTGTTCAATAAAAATTATCATCTCATAAATCCTCCTCCCTTTCTACTAGGGAGGTTGTGTTGTATCTTGCCATTCAGAGGGCATTTTATATTATTATAGCTAATCAGAATTCTAGAAATAGTATTCTTGGGTGGCAATTTCTCCATTTGATCTTGTGGTTGATGGATCGGGGATGCATGGGATCTTGTTGACTATTCATGGGTTGATGAAAATTGGGAGTTGGGCTAGGCTGGGCACTAAGTCATTTGGAAGCTTTGTCAACCCATTGTAGCCCAAGGGCATCATATGCTTTGTGATGATTTTTTTTTGTTTATCTTTTACCTTTTTCACGAGTTGCTAAGAAGGAAAACATTTGGTATTGCTAGATCAAGGAAAGATCCCAAAGGGTTTATCTAAAATCAATTAGCAAAACAAAAGAGGGATCTATCTATTAGCAAATTTGGACCACATTGATCCTCTCAAGCTTGTGTGGTAACTTGGTGGGAATTTGTCAAAAAAATCCATTGCCTTCAGTTACAAGGCTACTTTTGGTGACTACTATGAGGTCTGGTCTAATCAGCATGTGTAGGTTAAAGTCGATTCTTGAATACTCATGCAATACCAAGACCAAACATGTGTATGATTAATTGCAAGAAGTCTAATGTGAAACAAAACCGGTGATGTGGTGGCACTGTGTATTTTGGTTTATAGTTAAACACAACAATTATGAACACACAGATTTCAAACCTAGAGGATTGTCGGGGTTTTAAAAATACTTGGTAAAGGCTAGATGAATCTATGTTTCAATCTGGCTTTAAGGTAAACAAATGGTTACAAAAATTCCTACTATTTTACTCTTCAAGCATGTCATCTTGTTTATGAGGTGTTGGATCACAAGCTTTTGACAATCCTTGGAAGGGAAGTGGGTGCTTATATAGGTGGTGTTTGTTTGGATGAATGGGTAGATGTTACGTGTATTGTGACTTGAATGACATACATTGTTATGGATTATGAGCTCCCAATATGCACTTAATGAAGTTTAATTGTAGTTAACAGCTTCAAATGTTCAGCCCACCTCAAATCCTTGGGGTTTCAAGGAATTCTTCATATTTGAAGAGGTTGGAGGTTTTGGGTGGCCAACTTTAAGTATTTAATTTCACATGGATTTTCAGAAGCTTCAACCACACATTTCCATTCAGAGCAGTTTTCAGGAGCTGGTGGGAGATGCTGAAATTGTGATGGAAATGAGCAACATATACCCACAGATATAATTTGGCAGAATGCTATATAAATTTCTATGGTACCCATTCTTCAAACCCATAGGCTAGCTATACCCTTTTTTACTACATCCATCAAGCAACACTACGAATTGCAAGTACCATTATCCATTTTTTGACAACAAATGTATACAATCATGTGATTTCTTGTGGCATTGTTGGAAAAATGCAGTTTTGCACTACAAGACTGATGTCCAATCCACATCACAGCATCAGCTGGCTAACTCAAAATACATGCCATGTAGAAAGACAGTGCAGTTTATGAGATTTTGTAGCATGAAGAGCCAGAAGAAATTATCGCAGTTTCAACAATATTCACATATGTCCCAAGTTATTACTATCCTAACAAGTCATTCTGACAAAACAAGAGAGAATGCGCACAATTCTGTCAAACTGAGATTGGAATTATCCAATTAATTCTGGTGATCCTTAAGTGTACCCATTCCATGGATCTAGAAATCATGTTTCACTCAGCAATTGACTGGACAAAAACTGTAGCAAAACTTGCAAGCAACCCATTTCATGCAAGCAATTCACCCAATCATAAAAAGGAACACATTGCATCATCAGGTAGCAATCAGTTTTTGTCTTGTGGTGAAGGGTTGGAAACCAGGCAATGAGAGAGTCTGGGTCCTGGTTTCACAGTTTAGTAAAGAACCACCCAAATTTTTCTAGCGTATTTCAAGGACACTCACCTGGTCAAAGATGTCACAGGAACTTCTGAAATCCAGAAGGGTCTTTAAAGTTAGAGCCTTCTCCTATACCATCAACCTCTCTGACTCAGAAGAACCACAAAATGTGTGAATCAAAACACAGATATATATATAAGTCATTAAAGTGTGGGATAAAGTTTGGTATGCACAACAGGAGGGGTGAGCTAACTACCCAACACAGAAACCTCTTCATATCCACCTAATTGCATAGAAGGTGAATCAAGGGGAGTTGTTGGGTCGGTAGTTCTTCCTAATTTACTCAGCACTCACACACTGGTGGTGCATGACATATGGTTTAGGGCAGAGGAGCACCTTCTTTTGTTGATTAGTGAGCAGAAGATTTGATAGGAAAGGAAACAGACCGACTACTACTACTACTACTAATACTACTACTACTACTACTACAACAGGAGGATACTGAAAGAATGGGGGAGTCATCAATCCAACACCACATCACTACAAAAAAGGGCAGTGTACTGCTTACTAGGGTTTGGGTGGCATCTCCTTTTGCTCTTTAGCTGTGGTGGGCTTGGTGGGTCTCTTTTTATTGGTCTACAAACTTCTGCTCCATTTGGCGTGGATAAAATGCAGCCTTGGCTCTTCGCACAAACACTGTAAAACATAGGAACTGCTGCCAAGCCCCTTGGACCCCCCTGGCCTTTTTTATATAAGGCTTTTTTGAGCAGAAGTAAAGAATCTGTTTGTCCTCTTCCAGCTCAAATTGCGGAAAAAACCTCTGTGTCATTATTGGGACACAAAAAAAATAAAATCAGGAATATCAGCAGTTAATACTGCATTGCACTGGAGTGGTTGAGTTTGATGAGGCCAAGAAGGGATCGATGTGCACCCACAACAAGGAGAAGATGGAAGCCAGCAATATTGACCACACAATAACTATTGTTGGAGTGCGGTTCTGTCGTCCCATCAAACCCTTGAGGAACGGATAGAGATGGACAATCACCCAGAATGCAAAGAACAGCTTTCCAAAGAGAGGACCCCATGATTGATATCCACTGTTGATGGCGTCCGAGATTCCAGCAACCACACCCACAAGATTGATAACAATCAATGTGGTTGGTGGAATCAAGAGAGAAGTCCACTTGAATGTGTAAAGCTCCCCAAAGTCCTCATCTTCTGAAGACTTGGACGTAACAGTGAAGTTTGTATCAATACCTGCACAAACCTTGAGAATACCTTGGAACAAGGCAAACAAATGTGCAGACACACCACCAATAACCCAGAACTGCTCATTTCTCCACCATTCATCTATTCCCACTCCTGACCATCGCATCTCCAAAATACCCGTAGCAAAGATGGAGACAAAGAGCGAAATGAACCAGAGACTCGCAAAGTTGGTGATCTGAAGATTCACAAGAAGCCAACAATTCAGTAGTAATACAAGACCTGGACAATTTTTTGAAATGCCACATAGGAGAAGGTTAGGGTTTTCATCATGGCTGCAAATATCACAAAAGAAAGAAAGTTGGGCACCCAAGGAGGCAATACACACCGTGGGGATGATGAATTTCCCAGTGAGCAAGCATACAGCTGGGAGAGTACAGTAAGCAACAAGTGGCAAGGATGTAAGTGGGTAGATTGTGGTGTTGACATATGCAACTCGTTCCAGACATTTGAGGCGTCCACTATACCCATACCAAAGCGGACAATGCCTGCTCAGACTAATTTCCACCGATCCAAGTGCCCAACGTAACACTTGGTTCAACCGATCAGACAGATTGATGGGTGCTGATCCCTTGAATGCAGGCCGGTGTGGCATGCAGTAGATCGATCGCCACCCTCGGCAATGCATCTTGAATCCAGTCAGAATATCCTCTGTGACTGAACCGTAGATCCATCCAATCTGCAAAAAGGTTTAGATGAGGCAGCACCATTAGTTTACAACTTTGGATAGCTGAGCAGCAGTAACTAACTGCCATGATGTGAGTCAGAGACAATGTTGACATATCTATGATATCAACAGGAAAAACCAAGGGCTGTGGAAGGATGAGAAACCCCAGGGACCATGGAAGGGATTTCATTACCTCCTTTCCCCACTCTGTCTTGTCTTCATAGCCACAACTAATGACATGAATTGCTTCCTTCAGAAGGGCACCGGGACTGGCAGAGTGTGGCACACCACCATTTTCAAGCAGAGTAGAAGCGATAAACACTGGAGACTGACCAAATCGCTTCTCAAAGCTCTTCACAGACATAAGAGATGATTTCTCATCTTCAATCCCTGCATCAAGATTATTATAGACAGTTTTAATCCTCCTCCAAACTCAAGAAAACAAGATACTGTAATAAAGCAGAGATACCATAGCAGCAAAAGATCATTAAGGTGACAGATGATGAAATGGGTTTTTGCAGGGAATTGATTGTTGTTGTTACCCTCCACACCCTCCTCTATATCTTCAAGGCTGAAGATGGGGATGGTTGAGTCTGTGCGCGCAGCTCCTTTCTTCGTTGATGACTTGGAATTCTTGGATGACTTAGGAGAAGCAAATAACCATGACGGACAAAGACCACCGCAAGAAGACTGTGGTGGCTTTCCGCCCTTGTATGGTGCTTCATACCCATACAATGCTTGCCTCCTGAAGACGCATCCAGTTCCCACATACATTGGACCTTGAATCCCATCAAGACCTTTTAAATTGATCTGCACATGTCACGAAATAGAGCATATCAGATATAGGAGGCAAAATATGGCGATCATCCACAATGCCCTACATTGGATACTGATGAGTCAGGACAGTACTACTATGTGCACAATAAGAAACAAGATAGGATCGTTCCATTTACTTACATCAAAGAACACAGTGTTGTGGTTGGCATATCGATCGTTGCGATCAATACCATCAAACCTTTGTGGAAATTGGACATAGCACACTCTCTTGCCAAGTTGCGGATCCATCATGAAGCACATGGCTTCTCGCATTGCTTTGCTGTTGTTGATGTAGTGATCACAATCAAGATTGAGGAAATAGGGTGCATTTGTGAGGACAGCTGACACTCGAACCTGAAGCATCATATGGCACATTCAGAAACAGGTCAAGAAGAATCAGAAAAGAAAGGGAAAGTTCATCTCAACAATACTGAGAATCAACTGGGATGCCCATATGTACAATGCAGATGATTGCAGTTTATATACACACCAGAGCATTCATGGCACCGGCTTTTTTGTGATGGTTAAAACCAGGGCGCTTCTCTCTGGACACATAAACTAGTCGAGGTAGCTCATTTCCATCAGTATCATGACCACCACTGTGACCCAAGAACACCTGCGGCACACAGGGAACCATATGGGTTTTTTCAGAAGCAGGAATGTTTGGTTGGTTACCAGCAGAAAGATTTGAATGTGAAAAATTGCTGTTTAAGAGACACAACCAAGTATGCAAAAGACAAGGTGGGTGACAATTACCTGGATCATTCCAGGATGATCTCGAGTACTGTTTCCAGGCCAAGGTGTCCCATCCTGCATCGTCCATCCATCTTCTGGAACCTTCTGTGCCTTAGCAACCAAAGCATTTATGCGGACCTTAAACTCCTCGTACTCCCTCTGCACACATTGGCAAGTCATCCATATGATCAACCATCAGTTCTAAGAAATCAATTGTGTCTGAGATGCCAAACAGGGACAGTCTTTGCAATCTCCACATGTATTCAAAGCAACCCATCATCACAAGCAAATTTGTGGTATCATTGTCACCTTCATTGCCCTGCGCTCCTTCACAAATGTAGGCTGCACCTTGTCCTTCAAGTAGTCAATTTTCAGAGCGAAGTACATTTCAGGAGCCCGAGGTTCAATGCTGAATTTCTTGCAGAAGGGTACCCATTTGCGAGCAAACTCTGATGTCTCGGACAGGCATTCAAAAGTAAGCATAGCTGCACCATCATCTGATAAGTAGCATGAAACCTTATCCACAGGGTAGTCCACAGAAAGGATTGAAAGGATGGTGTTGGCTGTCACAATGGGTGGCTCCTTTGCAGGATCGACAGTACTGACATACACATCGATTGATGCCAACTGGGAAACCTCACCGGGCTTTTCGTACCTGAAGGTAATTCAAAAATCAAGCATCATTACAAACATTCTGAGCATACCTCGCTTTCAGTGGCAGAAGTAATCCTCAAGCTTGAGACATCAGTGAAAGAAACAAAGAAACCCTAGCATCTACAAAATAAAGATGTGTGTTTTTTTTACCTTAGTGAGAGTCTGTCCAGGTAAGTCTCTCGGTTGATAGGAAGCCACTTGGGGAACTGATCAAGAATCCAAGAAATGGCAAACCAAATCTCACAGATGACTGATGTAAGCCACAAGCCATAAGCGTCTGGGACAGGATTCATTATGCGATATCGGAAGAACAATGCAATAATCACGAGTCGAATGATTATGATTATCCTGTAAGGACTGATCCTGTTGGATGGGATGTAAACTTTCCTCGACAAGGGCTGTCTTGCATCATCCATCCTGGAGGGATAACAGCATGACACAGACTGGATGGTGAGCAACACCACACTTCAACAAGGACAGGATTAGTTCTTTGAATATAACAATGACACCAGTTCTACACATATATATATAGATATATAGATATATTTTTGCAGCCATCAAAGATTGTACATTCAGCAACATCAAATTTAGTAACGAGAATCTCCTTTTCGTGACTTTGATATTGCAAGGAAATGAGCTTCTCTGCAAGCAAAGAATCTGAACTTACATTGGGAGATCTGGACCATGTGGGTCATCAAAGTCACCACCCTTTCCTCCAGTGAGATGTGGACCTCCTTCTGTTGTCATCATCTGCATTTTTTCTTGCCTCAGCTTCCAACTATCCACCCTCTCCTTCCATGCAACACTACCATAGCCAAACGCAGCCAGATCCTTGGCTGGGTCCATTGGCCTCGGCTGCACTGTTCATGTTCCCACGCACACAAGCAAAAGCTTCAGCAGGTGGCAAAACACACAACACCGCATACAATTGAAATCAGACATTGCAAAAATCAAGCCAGCAAAATCCCTGCTTACAATCAGGGGGAAACCCAAGACCTGAAGTTTGCAGTTTGTGGAAGAGTACCTGGAATGCTGGAATCAAGGTACGGCAAGGGATGCACCCGCTTTCCACCATTCCCAAGGCCTGGAGGACCAACAATTACCTGCTCATCGTCCTCAGAATCTGCAACCTGAAGAAAGACTCCATCCAGATCAGAGTTAGTACCCCCCCATCTGCACTAACCAACATCACAAAATGAGAATCACCCAACCAACAACAACAACAACAACAAAATTGCCTGTCCAATCCACAGAATCTCCAAAACATTGATGACTTGGGATTGCAAATCCAATCAAGCAGAGCAGCACCAACAGTGGTACTTGCTCACTCCAAATGATGGATGGATGGATCATACATACCACTTGGCCGTTTGTGAGCAGTGGATACTGTGGCTGTGTGGGGGCATGCACCATATGCTCTGGCAGATCACGGTCATATGTGTCACTGTAGCTCATATGACCATGAAGTTCATGCTGTTCTTCTTGCTTGTTGGCATCTGCAAGGTTGAATTCATTCTCCAGATCATCCACACCCTCTTCCTCTTCATCACCCACCACTCGTGGACTCCCTGCAATAATTTGCCAACAAAAAACCTATCGTCATCGTCATCATCCATCATACAATAGTAGATGCCACGACCATCCCTCACATCATAGAAGAGGAAGCAGGAGTGGCAGAAGAAGAAACAGAAGAAGGACAAGAAACCACAGAAGAAGAGGAATTCAAACCCTACCTTTGTGGCGTTTGTATCGGGTCTTGCACTGAGGGCAAGACTGGTTTCCGTCATTCCGTTCATAGTCATAACAGGGGCGGCAGACTGGGAATGCACATTCATTGCAAGCCACAAAGAGCTCGCCTTCAGCCGTCAACCCAACATCATCCCCACAGATTTGACAAATGTGGCCCTTCACATGATTCAGAGGCTTTGGCTGCTGCAGCAGCAGACAAAAGAAAAACCCACACAGAGATCTCTGTCAGTCCATTCTGTGGCACACACAGTTTTGTCTGGATCACTCTTTCTCTCTCTCTCTCTGAAAGCAAGGCAGAAACGAAGGAAGGACACAGTCAGTCTCACACTGATCCATCCTTCCTCCATTCGATTCCAGAATGCCATTGAGTGTAGAGAAAAAAAGAAAGAAAGATGGGCGAGGGAAGGAGGGAAAGAAACACAAACACTTACGCCCTCATTATCTGGTCGAATCACCACAAGCTCGTTTCTTTTATGAGAGCCTGCAACCAGACCAGCATTTGCTTCCATTGTCTACAGCAAAGCTCTATATGTCCACAGATCCTCCAACTCTCCTTCTTCCCTGGAGACACTCGTCAGGAAGCTCAGGTCCCTGCTGATCTATTCCTCAGATAATACTCTCAGAGGAACTGGGTGGTGGTTCCTGCTGCGTTGAACTTCCTTCCTCACACATTGCGCAACGAGATCCCGTGTCTTCTTGTGTGTATACTCTACCACCACTCCTGGATCCTTCCTGCTGATGCCTTCTCTTCTGCGCGTATGCCCATGCCGCCGAGATACCACAATCTTTCTCTCAATCCTTCCCCCCCCCCCCCCCCCCCCCCCCCCCCCCCCCCCCCCCCCCCCCCCCCCCCCCCCCCCCCCCCCCCCACCACCCCCCACCAAACAAAACACACACCCCCCCACCCCACCCCCCCCCCCCCACCCCCCCCCCCCCCAAAAAAACGCAACACCACAACACAACTCACCCACACCCAACTATCCCTCCCCCTCCCACCCCCAGGCCCCCAAAAACTTT
>Ga0116227_10005958_pt1 | contig 25132 bp, 18 predicted proteins | sample S1TSphgellanicum_FD_89693 | JGI IMG/M metagenome (GOLD analysis project Ga0116227, IMG submission 89693) | Host-associated microbial communities from peat moss isolated from Minnesota, USA - S1T2_Fb - Sphagnum magellanicum MG | ecosystem: Host-associated > Plants > Peat moss > Unclassified... | reverse complement strand
TGTGGGCGTGGGGGGGGGGGGGAAGTAAGGGGGGGGCAAGTTATTTTAGGATTTTGGTCGGAAAAAATGAAAAAAAGAGGGTTTTTTTTTTTTTTTTTTTTTTTTACAACCCTTTCCTCAATTTTGTGGTATTAAAAATTGGTAAATTTTTTTTCCAAAATTTAGAAAAATTAGAAAAATTTACACTAAAAAGAAAAAAAAATCCCAAATTTTTTTTGTGAAAAAAAACATGTTAGGAAAACAAAGTTGCTGCCTAATTAAAACATTTTCTTATTTTGCCTCTCTTATTATTTAAGACAATTTGTGAGGGTGATTTTGGGTCATTTGTAAACCTTGTCCATAAAGGGGGCATTACATTTTCTGGGGAAGCATTAATGTTTTTGTAAGGTCCCTTGACAAACTTGCTTTTGAACATTTATACTAGTTTCAATGGGTTAAGCTAACATTTACTTAACATTAAGCTATCACCTATTTAACATTGTGTGCCACCTAGGATGCCACCTAGACTTTCACTTAACACTGATTTCACATCAAGTGTGAATGCACACACTTGCCTTTGGGACTTCCACAATGCCTAGCTTGTAAAGTGGGCAAAGCCATAGTTTTAAGGTTGTGCTATCTTGGAAGTCTTAAAACCAAATCCTTCCCTAATTGCCCGGACTTACTTGAAAATCAACCATCAATTACATTTAAGTATAATTTGTTGTTGGGAGGGATCTCACAAATGAGATCTCTCTAGGGTTGGAATGACCCACCACCCATGAACACATCACCTTTGTTTTCCCATTTTGAGGACATCTAGTTGCAAACCTAATACCTACCCCATGGTGTGACCCCTCTAACCTACCTACCCATGTCCTACCTACCCACCTTCCTACTTACCTATTAACCCACCTTGTTAACCCAATGCCCTTCCTCCTTGTTGCCCTCTTGCATTGCCAAAGTTGTTTGCCAATGCAAAGTTGTTTGTCATCACCTAAGTTGCATGTGAGATGTGTTGCCATTACCAAGCTCGCTCCACCTAGGGTTAGTCTACCATCCCCAAGCTTGCTCCACCTACATGGCTCCATTACCAAATTCAAGTGCATATGTTTTCCTTGTTTTTTTAGTACACAAATGATGAAAAAAAATTGTAGCTTGTTATTTTTTTATATAATTTTTTGGGTCATCATTTTATTTTATTTTTTTAAATTTTGTTGTTTGATGAAGGAGCTAATAATGAATAACCCGCTCATTGTTGTCATTGTTTATTCAATTTTTTTGGGTTATTTGTTGTAGTAGCAGGAGGTGGCAATGAGCAATACACTTGTTGTCATTCTTTTGTGATTTTAAAAAAATCTTTTGCATGAGGTGTAAGGTAGATAGATCAATGAACAAACATTTAAGCTTTTCAAGAACTTCGAATCATAAGACATTGTTCTTTTTTCTCTCAAGTTCAAAAGGTTTTCTTAGAGCTCAACTTGGTGCATTCACAATTGTTTAAATCACTCAAAATGAACATAAAATGAAAAAGATATGTTTGTCAAAAGTAGGTGGGGTCAGTGTTTGATTACATTGTATTTTAGGCAACATTATAGTGTAACATTGTGTTATGTCATGTTGTTTTGTGGGTTTTTGTTGTCTTTTGGGTTGTTTTGCGCATTTTTTAATAAAGGAGCAAAGGTTACAAATTTTTATATATTATTTTCTCGTTTTTGTCATTGTCATTGTCATTGTCATCTTGTTTTGTTGTTTGATGTAGGAAAACATGGTGACAAACAACCTACCCATTGTGGTTTTTTTTAGGGGTTTTTGTTATTTTTGTTTATAGGCTAATATTGTAAGCAAATAAACAATTTTTGCATTTAATGAAAAAATTCAAACAAAAGTTCATGTGGGTGAGAAGGAAATGTTAATGCCTAATGTTACAATTGCAAATGAAGACCACCAAGTGTTAACAAATATTGTCAAAAAAGATGGGGGTTTAAGCTTAAAAGTATTTCATTATTTAAACCATTAACACTCAAGTTTTTTAAAGTTTCACCCCACCCTCTCCCTCTTTTCAAATCAAGTAATTGAAACATACCATGAATTTAAAATGATTCATGGTCAATAAATTTACAAAAGTTTCAAATTTTACTTTTGTTACATTTTTTTAGAAGGGTGAAAGCACAATTAGGTGATCTGAAAATGACTTTTGAAAGTCCACAATATGACACTAACTAAAATTCTTGCAAATATAATAGTTATCAAAGTATAAACACTATAAAAAAATAGGTGTTTTGCAATTGGGTTTTACTTGCAATTTCAAGTTGCAACAACCATTTGTGATTCAATGTATGCATATAGGTTGAATGTTATCAAACGAGTGGCAAGAGTTACAATGGTGCAACTCACTGTATATGAAATTTTATACATATGCAATTCATGCAAATATGTTACAACTAAATCATTGCAACTATTGTGCCACTACATTGCAACTACAATGTCTTTATGTTGTAACTATTGTGCCATTATCTTCCAACTAAATAAGCAACAATGTGGTAATGTGGCAATGATGTGCTAACAAATCATCAATGGACACATGGCAATTTTAAATTTATTTTGATATTAACATTATTATCAATTTAATTTAAATCATTCAACTTAAGGCCAATAAGATGTTGATACATGACACTTAGGTCAATACATCACAAACTTCATGAACCATAATTTAGTAATAATAGTCATGCGAATTTTATCATTTCATAGGTGTGTATGGAATAAACACAGATGTCATTCGTCTATTTGTATTGTTTGAACATCAATGTTGTGCACATTGTTTACACACTAATGTCATGTGTCTATTTGTATTATTTAGACATTGATGTTTTATGTCTATTCATGTTGTTTACACACAAAAGTCGTACACATGACTTTAGTGTTTAAATAATGCACAACATTCACATTTAAATAATACGAACATATGATATAACAAATTTCACATGAATTTGGAATGAACCCATGAAGCCTATAAATTTGTGATGTAAATAGTTAAGCTTAAAATAAGTAGCCATTATTACTTACATTTCCTAAGCTAGATAAGTTAGTAATTAGGCCTAGGTAGGTAGGTTTAAGCTATGTAGATAGTTCATGTGGGATATTCATATTTTATTTGGGTTTAACTTTTGGGGCCAAACAATTTTTATTGGTTTATTCCAAATGTCACTTGTTTTCTAATATTTTTATTGCACTTATTTATACATTTTACAAAGTTGAAAAGCAAGATAAATAATATGGGATAAAAAAATTAATTGCATCCTAATTGTAACTCACCCACAACCATTACAATATAGGCTAATGAATAAACATATAAGCTTTTAGAAAACCTTAAATCTTAATACATTATCCTTTTGCTCCTCAAGTGCAAAACAAATTAAAACCTTGACTTGGTGCACCCATACTTGTTTAGATTGCTTTAAAAGGACACAAAATGAGGAAAATATGGTTGTGAAAAATAAGCAGGGTCAATGTTTTGGTCACATTCCTGATTCAACTTTTAAGATTCAACACATTTGTCATTTTCATGTTTCTTCTATCCTATTTGTTTACCTCTAGAGCTCAAATAATTAATATAGATCTTAATTTGGTGGCCTAAAGCACTTTAGATTGTTAAAAATGGACAAGAAACAAAGAAGACATGAAGTTTGGAAATAAAATGTCATTTTCTCAAAAGACACATTATGTGCTTTCAACATGCCCTATGGTTCTTCTATGTTGTTCTTTTTCCTTTTGAGTTGAATTAACATATAATGTAAAATTTACCTTGGCATTCCCATGATGTTTTACTCACAATAAACAACAAATAATAAAGATCCAAAATTGTTTAATCATTGGTCAACAATTCACAATGAATGGTTCTACCCTAATGTAATATATCTGCTAGGTATATTAATTATTGTAATTCATAATAATTAATATGTAATAATATTAACTATTAGTTTGGAATCTATATATGAATGCATTATTATTTTTAGTATTATTGTAACTAATAATTATAAAATTGTTGCAAAGAAATTGCTAATGGGTGTTTCATTTATTCCAATTGTATTATAATTGTCATATGTTACTTTTGTGCAACTTGTTAACAAAGTCAAACACGGTTTGACCAAAGCCATATATTTGATGCCTACATTCATTTATATATGGGTCCATCTTGGGATTAATACACGATTATAATATAACTCCACAAATTTTTAACATGGCATTTTTTTTTAAATTCCTTATATTTCCATGAGATAGTTACAATGTAGTTGCAAATTAGTTGTTTTAAAGCTCTAGTTATAAGGTAGTGAAGTTTATGTGGACACAATTTCTCATAATGAAATTCCGAGGGGGACACTAATAATAAAAATAAAAAATACATGAGTAAAAATATAGGGTGCAATATATTTGTTGTTAGGTGAAATATATAAGTTAATTAGTTAAAAAATAGGGTACATTTTATTCAAATAATCAATTTTATTATAATATAGGTTATGTAATAATCTGAAATAATGGATTATGATTAATATAAGATGGCTTTAATATGTATATATAAAGAAATTAGATGATAATGAGGTGATAAAAAAAATAGGTTGGATAATTATCTAATACCCCCCTTAAAAATGGTCATTTGATGCATGTAAATCCCAAACTTTACATTAAGTATCTTGTTCAAGAGTAAAATCCTATAATTATCTTTTTTTTTAGTCACAAATATTGATATGCCATCACATGTGAATGGTCAAAAATTCCATGTGAAAACTTGGAGATTTCAATGTGAACTAGAAAAATAAAAATAACAAATGATAAAAAATCAAAACTTGATTTTAAATTTTTAAATGAAATTTTATTGTATTGGGAAAGTTTGAATGCATGTTACTTTTAAATTCTTCATTTGATGGTGGCCTTTTTTCAATTATTATTTTGATAGTACTATGATATTTTTTTAAAATCCAAAATGTAGGGATCTAGAACCTGCAATAGTTTGACCCATGGGTCCTATTCACTTCACCAACCTTGATTTCAATAAAGATGTAATCCACATGAAATTGAGCATTTTCATAAGTTGCATGGCCTAAATTCATCGAGCTTTGAAGGAATGAAATAACATGTTGGGCATTTTGGAATAGAATCCAATGTTGTTTCAATTGTTCCTTTTGTAACGTTTGTTTCAAACAAGTTTCTATTCCATCATGGGGCTCTTTCCCATGACCAAAGCCCCAATAGTTCCATTCCATAGCACACCCCCAAGGGAGTTGGTCACACACAATCAAGCTTGGATACCTAGAAATGTAAAACCAAAATCTTACACCCTTGAACTAAGAAAAGCAACCATCATTCCCAACAAAATGGCAATTAGGGTAGATCCCTTATGAAGTAAGATGTTGCCAATGCACATTTAAAGCATGTTGCACAAATAGGTTGTCATGTTTCTGGTTGTCTAATATGTAGTAGAAATATATTGTTTGAAATGTGGGGTTTTAGGATCCAAGATGTCATAGTCAAAATTTATGGTGTACACAATATGTACCAAAATGGGTAATTAAAAATTATACCAATGTTGTTTATGAACCTCATTGTGATTGTTTAAATGAGTAATTTTCTACAAAATTGATCAAGGACAATATTTTATCTTCTTCTAGTTTCCTTTGCATAATCTAAATTGGCAGTCTTGCCATTGGGCCACAAAATTGTGCATGACAAACTTCTAAATCTTTGGAGTAACATAGAAGAGGAATTCTTTAGGTCTTGTTAGCCTATGTTTTCGGTGAACAACCTCTGTATCATTACCCTTTTTTTTTTCCTACTAGGACTTTCTCAAAAGGTGTCCACTTTACTAATGATTGCTTGGAAGGATCAAGCTTTCTATCATAAATAGATAGTTCCATGATGCCACATTGTGTATAAAGACCTTTAACATATTCCAACCTAAACCATTTTTGGCCCATTTCTTTTGGACACAACAAATTTGACCACAAATCAAAAGTGGAATGGTAAGTATGTTTTATTGATTGACATGAAACAATTGTACCTACTATTGTTTTGTGCCCTGGATTTGCACAAATTGCTTCACACCCACAAGTGCAAAATTCACCATCTTGACCTCCATGATACACAACTGAAGCCCTCGTATTGTTGAATTTTAATATCCAACATTTCATGATGATATCAACAATAACATGAATTGAAGTCTTTCAATTTATGGACAAAATAGGGCTTGAGCTTGTGGAATGCAATAAATCCAACCTCCACTTGTAGGTGTTGCACTTTGAACCTTGTAAAAAATTCAAGCTACACATAATTGAAACATGGGTGTTTAGTTAATAACAACTTCCAATTGAATATACAACATGCTTGAACATGCACAATGAATTAATTACCTCATATCCCTTCTAGAAAGTTATGCAATAATTCAAGAGTTATTTGAAAATTTAGGACCAGGGTAATCTTAGGACTTTATGAAAAGGATTGGTCAAATGACTGAAAACTCAAAGATAATCGGATCTATCATTGACTTAAAAGGTTGATACAAAACTTAAAATAACTTGAAGGAATCAAGATAATCTTGAATATGAAAGGATTAATGACTCTCAACCTTTATTTCATGACTCTTAAATTAAATTATAATATTGTAGTAGGCACACAACTTATTTAGTTCAAGAATTTGAAGTTTCTACAGGACTTAAAGGAATATATAAAATTAAAGACTCTAAAATAGCTGAGACTTTGATTTGAAATGCAAGATTTGAAACAACCAAAGGACTAAAGACAATCTTGAACTACAAAATAACTAATGATTTTGAGATTAACTCAAGAATTTGAAATTATTTCAAAACTAAATTAAACTCAAGATTAATTATTCAACTAAGGAATCCTAAGTTTTTGCAAGACTTAAATAAGTGCATAGGACTTGAAACTTTAAGATAGCTAGGACTGTGAGTTGAAAAACATTATAATATTGAAAACAACAAAGGACTCATGACTTTGGAATTATGAAAAGGACTATTGACGTTCAACTTATTACATGACAAAAGACTTTGGGCTTTGGGGGTTGCTACATGACTCAAATAAGCTCATGATTTATTCACTTAGGAATCCAAATTTCTATAGGACTCAATACTTTAAGAACACCGTGACTTTCACTTGAAAGTTATTGCAAGACTAGTGAAAACAACAAACGATTTAGGACTTTGGAGTTATTAAAGGATTATGTGCCTTGAATCTATTACAATATTTGGGACTCAAGTCATGACTCTAAATTTGATACAAGATTTAGGACTCCAAAGTAAATCAAGGATTTTGCATTAAAATGAATCTTCAAGACCTCAAGACTATGCTTCAAATTATGGGGATTTAGAAATATTATGTTACTATATAAAGGAATAACACATTAAAGTTATGTGAATATATGTTCATGTTTATTACTTCGATGTTAATCCACAACCAAAATTAGACTTTACAAATTTTTACCAAATTAAAAACCTTGTAACCCTAGAAATTTGAAAATTACTACAAGGGCATAAATATGTTAATTAAAATAAGCTAAAAAAGTATCCCAATAATGAAAAAAAAACAAAATTGTCAACTTTGAAGGTTCAAAAGTAAGACACGTTCTTTGAAAATTAACGTTTAAACTACATGAACATATGGAGTACGACATGAATTTTTTTTTAAAAGCTTAAGATGTTGTGTTTTTTTTTTCCAACCTACTTTCATTCACTTTTCTTCATTTGGTGTTATTGTCCCATTTTGCACAAAATGAACATAAAGTATAATCATGACCTTTCATTTTTAAAATCAATTCTTACGGCTCCTTCAAAGAATGTTTAAAACATGTTTTACCATGTTACAAACACAATATGCATATTGAAAAGGAGGTTCTTAGCACTCCAGACCTAGATGAGGAAAAACTTATTTTTGAAGGGTTTAACATTGTCGTAATTGAAATATTTAAGTTTCAAAAAATGTGTATCTATATGTTTGATCATTCAAACATCAATAACACATCATTTCAATAGTTTCATTTGGAAAAAGTACCATATGTATAATTGTAATAAATAAATAAAATAACTTGAATAATAATATAGATTGGGGATGACCGTATATGGTTTATTTAATATGGCTAGTACACCCCAAAATTTATAACAATGGTAAAGGGCCTAAAATTCAGAAATTCAAAATCTACTTTCCACCTACTTTTATTTTTTGAGCAAGGATCCCCAATTGGCCTACTTTAACATGCTTGTGCCCACAAAATTCACAACTATAACTACACTAGGACTACATTTGAGCATTCAAAAGTTAAAAATTTGTAGGTTGATATGCAAGCAAAAGAGCCACACAAAGGGAAATTGACATCTTGTTTCACTTTCTTGAAGGAAGTGGGCAACATGTGTTTCTCAAGTTTTATGCCCAACTTGATGATGAATAATTTTTTTTTTGTTTGGGCTGATCCTTGTTTCTTCAAAGTACCACTTAGCCAGAATAGCTTTCACATCTTTTAAGATTGCATCTTTCATGACTTTCCTATCCCCTTTAGTGTAGTGCTCTACAGCTTGTTTTGCATCCAATATTTGCCTTTGAAGCACAATTTTTAAAAATAATATCCTATTGAAGCCTACACACTTTTTAGTTGTTGTTAATGTAAACAAGGAAGATGTAAAAATAACAACCTCTACAACATTATGAGTCCCATTTTGGTCCTTTCCTACACCGTATTTCAAACCCTTCCAAACGACTTTCAAACAACCTCACATTGTAAAAATTCCTTATGCTTCACAACATAATGTGGCATTGCAATTTGTAACATGGGTAGAATCAATAATCTCTCAAACACTTTTCTTTGGAACTTAGGTCCTTTGAAACCAATAAAACACAATAAGTTTAACCTTATTTTGTTTGCACACCTTGTTGCAACAATGTCAAAAACATTTCCTATAATACAAGTATATACAAAATATTCACTCACCTCTACATTATTTTATTGTGATAGAACCTTTCTCTTTCTTTCTTTCATCAACTCTATTTTGACATCTTTGAATGGCAAGCCTTGATCTTTCAATAACATTATGAGCTAATCATTCCTTGTGCCATTGACACAACCTTTCGAGCACACACATTAGCCATAACATCTCAAGAACTTGAGGATACAATCAACTAGCAAAAAATATTGAATCCTATCAACAAAATATACCCATGTGAACATGCATGCCATCTTCTCCAACTGCAATAATACCAACAAACCATATGGTAATTTTACACATGTGACACACACATGTTGCACCCCTTTTGCAAGTGCATTTGTTGATTGTGCTTTAGAGTATTTTCGCCTTCAATATCATATTCTTGCATCTAGCAAATTCTTGTTCACATTGTTGTTACAAACAAAAGCTTCGTTTATTTATTTCCTATTAGACATATTATGAGAATCCTACCTTTCAAAAAACTTGATGTCTTATTTGAAACAAAACTACATTTGAAAGTAATTTGTAATGTAATGATGGAGTCCATAAATTCAAAATGTTAGGAAAAACTTCACTTCAAAATGTTCCAAGGAAACAAAGACCATCAAAGATGCTAACTTTGTGAAACAAATAAGATCATGATGGATTATCTCACTTGTTATAATGAAATTTCCATGCTTGCAATGGAGAAGGGAAATGTGTAGCAACATGTGGATTGATAGCTAGGAAACCTTCTACCATCGACTTTGATGACTAACCTTAAGTTGTTTTGGCAAATTTTATGGCAAGCAACAAAAAAAGGTTTACACTACTTGACCCACATCACATTGACAAACCTGGAAGATGATATTGGAAAAAATTACAAATAAGATAGGAAATAATCTTTCATAATGGAAACATCCACAATGATTTGGACAAAAGTTTCATTTATAAATTTTATGAACCTCACATAGTTGGTAGCTTTGTTATGCATACTTGGATCTACTATTCCATAATGGGTAGTTATTGAAAGTTGCAAAGCTTCACAAGATGGGTTTGTTGCTTCACCTAGGTCAAATTCCATAATTGCCAAGAGCTATGAAACATAACTATTAAAAGTTGTGAAACTTCACAAGTCAAATCTACAAAGTTCACCTAAGCCAAATGCCATAGTTGTCAACAACTATGAAACATAACTGTGGTAAGTTTTACAAAATTTAGCAAATTGGATCTACTCCACCTAGGTCAAACACCATAGCCACATAAAGCTCCAAATCTTGGAAAGCTTGCATTTGCAAAGAATTGGCAAAAGGAGAAAGATGAAAGCATTGATGGCCTTGATCAAAAGTTTAGAATATGGGGCTGAATTATCTTTTTTTACTAATTAATTTCTTTGACAATATATTTCCTTACATGTCAAAAACTCCAAAACTTAAAAATCCATTTGCGGAAGTTAAAATTTCAAAAATATTGTGAATAAAAATGGAGGGAAAAAACTTAGATCCACTTCTTTAACCTATCTTTCTATTAGGTAGGAAAAAATCCAACTTTGAACAATTTGATTTTTTCTTTTGGAATTTTTTTAAAAAAGGAACATGAAGGAAGGGTTCCTTTTATTCCTTTCCTTTCACAAATAAACATTAGCATTAAAAAATAAAATCGCTAACAAAATAACAAGATATATTTACTTCAACAATCATGCAAGCACATAATTACATTGGTTCACCTAGGTGTATTTACATAACATCAACAATGCCCATGCAATGAAAGATTTGACATTGAAATCGTGCTAATACACCTATGATGGTATGGTTTACATCCAACTAGTCATTCATTCATATTCAAGTAATGATTAACTATCAATGAGCACATAATGAATCCACCTTCATTTGTCCAATTCACAAGCAACAATCTAATGTATGGGCGCCACTCCTTGATTATATTCTTAATCTAACAAATACATATATTTATAATAACTTGCATGTGCTTTCACACATAAACCAAGAAACATCCAAAAATATTTCATTAAAATTAAAATTGATCATGTTCAAAATTGAAAGTTTTATACTTATGACGCTTGTCCAAAAATCTATGCCCCAAAAAAAAAAAACTCTTTGCAATATTCTAATTCTCCTCTTTTATTGTGTTACCTAACACTTCTTCCTTTAGTACTTTTTCTTTTGATTTGTAGCAATTTAGTTATCCTCTTCTATTGGGTTGCATAACACTTATTCCTTCACTACCTCTCCTTTTGATTTGCAACAATCTAATTCTCTTCCTCTATTGAGTTGCCTAACACTTCTTCATTCACTACATCTCATTTTGATCCCCCATTATCACCTTTCATCACTGCCACTATGTAACATTTTTTAGTATTTCTATTTTTAAAATCATTAATCATTAACAAGAACTTTCAAAAATTCAAATACAATAAATTAATAAATAGACCATATTTAAGTTATGAATGAAAGATGAAAATGAAAAGAAAAATGTGAATCAAAATATAATTGTCATTTAAAAACAAGGTTGAGTGAACTTGTTTTTCAAGGGAAAATTTATCAATTAGATCATGCTTACATTAGAAAGTGCAAAATTAAATAGACAAATGGAAAATATAATAAAAAGGTTTTAAATTAAAAAGCTCTTGATCTTCCAATTGAACCTACCAATGACTAGTGTTTAAAATGTTTAATACATATGTTATATTAATGTTACCCTATATTAATTATTTTAAAATAATTAAATTATAATTTTTACCCAACATCCAATATACAAGACCCTATATTTTTATTCACATATTTTGTAAATTAAAAAAACAATTCTCCCTTAACCAAATGATTACATGAAAATTGAATCCGATTATAATATGAACATATTCAAGTGAACTTTAATATATTTGCCATATAGTCATGGCCTCGTTAAGTTTTGTATTTAAAATAAGACACATGAAATTGATGGTAAAATATACAAGGTCCAAATTTGAAAACTCTTCCTCACCATCATCTTGCAACCTAACTCTTCATGTTCATGGTTTTTTAAAAAGTGAAAGATTTTCAATATGGCAATTTTTTTGGAAATGATGATTTTTTTGGATTTTTATAGATACTAAATTTTAGACTATTTTAATTTTAAATCTCAAAAGTTAGCAAAAATAAAAGGATTTTCTTTCTTTCATTTTTTGTTTGTAACTATATTTTCTTTAATTGTCTTATGGATGATCACCATTTTAACCACATTAAAAATTTGAATTTTTTTTTTGATCATGTTCAAATTTTAATCTTTTAAAGTTTTAAACATATCAATTCTAAATCTACAAACTCTAGGTCCATTGTGCGCGGTTTCAAATTCATACAATCATGGCAAGGATCACATCTTCAACATGGTTAGTGAACCACATACCTTGGTTTAATATTGAACAAACCTTTTAACTTGTTTGAGACTTTGGCTATGGTTATATTACCATAAAATTTAAATGTTATGTTAAATTGTCAATTATAACAACTTTCCCAACCATTGAAATTATCTATAAATTTTGGCTATTAAGTTCTTAAAAATTATAATTATGTGTCAAGTTATAGCCAACAATATTAATCAAATAAATTATATAACCACCCAACATTGGTTCTTGGAATGTTTTTTGATTTTAAGCAAGTTTAGGTCCAAGTTTTAAAGTAGTTTTGGATCAAAGGTTCAATGTTTTGTTGGAACTACCATTTGAATAGAATAGGGCAATCTAAACATATTGGATTATCTCACAAACTTAAAAAAGATGACATTATTATTACTTATAATCATTACATGAAGAAAATTTTAGAATTTAAAAACCAAGTGTTGATGTTAAGATTTAAGATTTAATTAATTATTCGACAATTTATTGTCAAATCCGATAAGGTAGCATGGTAGTTTGTTTTAAAATTTGGAAAAACTTGAACCAAGGATGTTGTCCTTTTAAAAATATGTTCAAGTGCTCTAGGTAGATGAATATAACTTTTCAAAAATATAAAAAGCTTAACATTATTTTTAATGCAAAAAATTAGTTTTAATTTGTTGTACACTATGTAATCTTTATTTTGGATTGTGTAAATTAATTGAACAAACTAATATGAAACATAAAAAAAGGTTTAGTTTTGTGTAATGAACTGGACCTAGATTTAATTTTAGATTAAATTAGGCTCCAATTTTTGTTCTAAAAATTCGTATTTAAAAGGCTTAGAAATCCAAAAAAATTAGTCTCCAAATTGGATTGAAGTTCCATAAAAAACTTAAAAAGTTTTAGAACCATGACCCAAGAAGGTTCTTCTTAAAATAAAAAAAACGAACAACTCTAGCTTGAACTCCATCCAAGTTCAATGACCAAATTCATTTGATAGATGATTGAAGCTTCCTTCATTGGCAAAAAAAATTGAGGAAAAGGGTACCATTTTAAAAGGTTTTTGAGCTTTTGAAGCTTGCATTTTATTAAAATTGTGAAAATGAGATGGATAAGCAATTGGGTTTGCTATAGTTTTCATGTAAAGGTGACACAATTGAAGTGTTGTTTTACCATGAGACACACAATCAAAATGCATCTTGGACATATATTTGTTGGTCTTCAATCTAGTTTGGCTATGGTGGCAAATGGAGTTAAAAACTTGGATACATGTTTTTATAAAAGAAATATATTACAACTTTAGGTGTCATAGCCATTTTGAAGTCCACCCTTGAGTATATGCCTAGGTCATGCCATAGATCCAATTGTAATTAAAAATTCATGCTTGACATCAACCATGATTTTTTTTAAAGGATATTTTGAATATCACAATTCGTGACTATCACTACTTGCAACTATGGTGCAACTTTTGGCAATATTATAAATATTGAAGCATGAGGCCTCTAGCTAATTAAAAATTGAAAGAGTACATATAATATAAATAAATAAATAAATAAATGCACAAGCATGAATTTCATAAATAGAATGGACATGTTAATGGCAACATGTGGTTCACATCCTAGTGTTTTAAATGAGGTATTGGCTTTTAGACTTTGTGAAGAGGACAATTGACATGGTGAATTGCTCTTATATTATATTTAATTAATTTTGCAAGGCCCATTTTTAATTTTGAATTTTGGCAATATTTTGTCGATTAAAAAAATCATTGGTCCCACCTCACAAATCTTTCAAATGTGCCAAAAAAATGGATCAATGCTCATTTGTAAGGTCCTAATGAATTAGTTTTTTTTTTAAGTGTTGGAGGTGGGCACAATTAACATTTTGGGAACTTAGGTCTTGAGCTTGGTTTGTGCCTTGCACTGTGCCCTCATTCCCAAAACAACCCCCTTCTTGATCCTTACCCTAAACCTAAGACATTTTAGGGTTTTGTATTTGAAAGAGCCTCCATGGATAGAAGAGTCCTTCATTAATTGAAGGACCTTTCAGTTGATCACAAGCTTCCACCATTTGAACAAATAACCTCTTGGGGCTTTTTACATTGGAGAAGACCTACTCCCATAGGCCTCCCCAAATTTTGGGGCCTACACCCCTTGACGGCTACCACCGTCAAACCCTCAAATTTAAGGGAAGGACCTAGGGATGAGGCCTTTCCCCTATACAAAATTGCCAAGTGCTTGGAGTTTGTTACCCAAATTTTAGGTTAAGCCACACCCAAGGGCCTCACCCTTACACATATGGGATGAAAAATTAGAAAGGGCACAATAAAAGTTGGCTTATTATAGGGTACTAATATGCATTGAGGGACATTTACAAATATTCACAAATAAACATATTCTGTTCCCAGTGTAGCCTATACCCACCAAAGGGAAAAATTAAAAATTAAAAAAATAAAAATAAAAATAAAATAATTGAAAATTAAATTAAAAAAAAAATCTGCTCCAAGTAAGTGTTAAAAAAACCAATGAAATTTAATTAAAATTTATTGAACTGATGGTGCCTGACATGTGATGACCTAAAAAAAGAAAGAAAGAAAGAAATGAATAAATAAATAAATAAAATAATTAATTGACCTGACAGTGTCTGACATGTGATGAGATCTGTGGTGTGATTCATGGGTACTTGTTGTTGATTCTATTAATTAATTAATTAATTATGGGTGCATTCAAAAAGTTGTTTTTAAAAATAAATAAAAATTAATGTAATTTTGTGGAACTTGGGCAACAAAATGAGAACAAATAAGCAACATAATTAAAAAAAAAACCATTGAGAAATTTGTTCAAACATATCCAAAACATCAAAAATTAAACCCTAATTTCTAATGGAAAAAAAATGCCCTAATTCACCCTCTATTTGATTGTGAATTGTGAATACTTATTTATAAAGCTCCTCTTTTGATTTTGGTAGGGTAGTAGGTAAGTCATTTGTCTCACATAATGCCAAACATGGTTTTGGGTAAAACCCTAACCCTAAACCCTGAACCCTGAACCAATAAAATACGAAAATAGATAAAATCATGCTTATTAAATTCAGCAACAACCCACCCAACAACCAGCCTTCATGCAGCCTTCATTTATGATGACTCTGTGAGGTCTAAGGTTTAGGGTTTAGGGTTTAGGGTAATCTGGGGCTGCCTGAAAAATTTTCAATTTTTTTTTTCTTTGAAAACATTAAATTTTTTTAATGATCTGCCATTGGAAATTAAAAAAATTTCACTGGCAGAACCAAAATTGAGATCCTAATAAATAAATAAATAAATAAATAAATGGGCAGCTATTAATTTTTTTTTGTTAACAGCCCACAAGCCTCTAGTGCACGGTTATAGGTCCCTATAAAATAGTCAATTCTGATGTTAGCTACCTATGAGAGAGGCTCTGGACACTATGATGAGATCCAAACTATGAAGGCTCAAATTTTTGTGTTTTGAAGCTTGAGAAGTTGAGATACCAAAATTCCCTGCAAATTTTTTTTTCTCAATGAACATGGTGATGCAATACATATTTGCTTAAATTGTGTGTGCTCCAAGGTTTAGGGTTTTAGAGGGGGTTTTAGGGAAATCTTTAGCACTTGGAGGGGAGGAATGTGAAGGCAAGATAGGCTATCTATATACATACCTTGGGGGCTTGGCGTTTGCTTTTTTTCCTCCTTTTTTCTCCTTCTTAAAAAAACCTACCCATTGCTTCACAATACCCACATAGGGTGGAGGTCACTTGTGTGTGCAATTCTTGTGAAAACACAAGCAAGGGACAATCCATTTTGTGTTTTGTGATTTTGAATGTGATCACGACATGTGTATACCATCTTCTTCTTCTTCTTCTTCTTCTTGAAGTCTCATTTTGGTACCATAGTATGTTTCATAACCTTTTTGCCTTTTGAATCTTGGTTCTTGCATTTGTGGTTTCATTTTAGCCTTTTTGCAAAAAATGCAAACTCACCCCATCATGCATTTGTTTTTGTTGCCTTTTTTTGCAAAATGCAAACCCACCCATCACTTGATTTTGCTTTTCTTTTCAGTTTCACACAAAAGTGCATTTTTTATTTTCTACATGGGATTCAGCTTCATGAGAAAAGCTCAAATCCCACTTCAAGCAATTGCCACTTTTGCATGGTTCATGACAAAAAATCTGAAGATCTCTCTCTACTTGGTCCCTCACATTCTTGATCCCCAAGTTTTGGACATTTTCTTTGACATAGTTATGTGGCCTTGTGATCATCAGGTTGCAACAGAGGGAGATTCCAGATCCTTGAATCCGGATATAAGAAAAGGAAGGCATTGCTAATCCAGTGCAAGTGCATTGGGAATTGCTCATTTTTGGTTTAGGATGATGGTGATTAGTGCAGAGTAGCAATTAACAGAGCATTTACAGAGTTGGGTATGTATCTTTTGCCCCCTCCCATTTCCCTGCCTCTTTTTTAGGTCATCTGTGTCTAGAGCTTTCCCTTTTCATGTAAGCAAATTTATGCTTTTGATGCAGAAGTAGTAGTAGAAGAAGATGTGGGAAGATTGATGTTTTCCATGTGGGAAAATTGATGTTTTCATCCATAATTCCAGAATTGAGTTTTTGTAGGCTAACATCAAATGTCAGTGCATCATGAAAAATCATACTCTTTGGTGGTTGGTGTTTTCTTGCAGTTGGAATTCTATTACCTGACTGAATTGGCAGTGGCCTAGAAGGCACAAAAGCAATAAGCATGGGCATGGGCATGATTATTGACTTGCTTGAGGTAAAAGAAAGTCCTTCTCTGTGATAGTCTTTCTTTGTTTTAGTGGGTTTATGGAACTTCAAGAATTTCACAGATACAGTTTTTGACAGATTAGTATGGTGTCCATTGTTCAGGGTTTAGGGTTTAAGGTTTAAAGGGGCTAAGGTGTTTGCTTTTCACTTGCAAGCATCTTAGCCCCTTTAAACCTTAAACCCTAAACCCTTTGGGCCTTTGGGGGTTTTAGTGCAAAATTGACTTTTGATTTGCTTTGCTTCTGTCAAAATTTGGAGGACTACATTTGTTTAGGGTTAAATCTCAGTGGGGTTGTAAGAAAATTGTTGGTTGGATGTGGTGTTTGTAGGCAGGAGGTTTGTTGGCCCTGGCAGCACCAAATGGGGGTTTCTATTATGCACAGAAGGTTGACACCAAACGACTCGTGTGGGATTTTGTTACAAATGGTGAAGCTTCCACTGTTGATGGGCATACTGGGTAAGAAGATCCACTGGCAAATAGTTTGACAACTGCATCAAGATTGAAATAAAAATTCTGGATCCACAATTGCAGCATTTTTCCCTGTTTGATGTTTTTTAGTGGAAGCAATAAAGGCTAGGGTGTACACAAAATGGTGCTTTTGTCATGGAAAATGTTCTGTTGCATCAGGAACCCAGCTGAAGCAGTTGTTGTGCTGCTCAAAAGCAATGATCAGAAGTTCATTGGCTTTCGATCGCATGTTGCTGAAGGAAAGGTAGGTATCAACTACAAATTTGGGTGTTTTGCAGTAGACTTACTACTACTGGTTTTCTGGGATAGCTGTGTGGAATGATGAACGTCATCAGTGTGTTTTGGAACTTGATGGATTGGCTTTTGTGCAGGGGAGTTTTTAGTTTTTCAAAGAAAAATGTGAAAGTAGTTGTTTCTCATTTGGCTTGCATCTATGGATAGACACTGCATTCCTTATCTTTAAGGGTATAGTACATTACATGCCCAGTTTTAGTCCCCATTGTTTGTCTGGAGTACCTGAGCAAATCCATAGTGGGTTTCCAACAGATCTTACAGGCAACCAAGGATAAAGGCCTAATCCTTCGATTCAGCAACCAAAACTTTGATTCGGTACTTTTGAGTTTCTGTGCATCTCTTTCATAACATATATATGTGTGTGTGCATGCATGTGTGTGGGCCACTGCCTCTGATTGCAAATAAAAATGTATTGCAATGGCTATGATGGTGGCTTTGATGAAATCTTGCACTAAGAGTGACAGTTGCTGCTGTTGGGGGCATGGAAGTTCACTGACGTCTTAAAGTTGACTTTTAGTGGGAGCAATGGGCTGTTTACGGGGAGTCGCTCAACAACTGTGTACTGGTGAACAGGAAGTATGGTTCATAAAACCACCGATCTTTGTTTCTGTTCTCACAGAAGTTGTTCACAGTTTTCATATACTTGCTTTCAGTACTTCCTCGAGATTCCAGCTGGGGGGGGGGGTCAAACATAACATTCCTGATTCTACTCTCAGATTGCTGACCAGCATAGTATTGATTCCAGCTGGGGGAACATAATTTTCATTCCTGATTCAACACCCATCTGGATTCCTGACCAGTAATAGTAATTGTTGTTGTAAAGTCAGGTTCCCTGACAAACGATTCCATGTGGCATTTCACAAAGTGTTGCCAGTATTGGAGTCCTTGTTAGAGGCAATGAAGGCTCAACTGGTTAGGGCTCAAGCTGAGGCTGCAGCTTCAAAGTCCAAGCATGAAGAGAGTGACAAGCGTATCACTGAATTGGAAGCGCAGATTGTGAATGGAAATTCCAGTGAGGCCACCCCTTTGGGAGGAGGGCCATGGGAAGTGGTGAAGTCTTTTTGTGTATTATACTATGTTACTATGTGCTTTGTAAACTAAAGATGCTTGGTAAGGCTTGTTTTGAGTGGACACGACATAGTTCACATGCTATGTTTTCCATGTACACATGAGAAGTACAGAACATGGGTAGTAAGGCTTATGTCTTGTGGGAAACTACTGGGTTTAGGGTTTAGGGCTACATAGCAAGGATGAGTAAGATTGTGTATATACTGGAGTTGGGTAATGGGCAAGTAGAATTACTAGTGGTTCCTTCCTTTCTGTTGTCTTCTAACTGCATACACATTTGCTTGTATATGTTCAGCAAGTGAAAGCCCTTGAAGGTCGGATTGAAGAGCTAGAAGCTGAGCTGAAGAAACCAAAGGAGCTGGTTGCTCTCTGTCCAGTCGCAGCATTGGTGAGTCCTCCACACAACAGTTCTGCTGAGAGCCTTGCAGCAAATGTGGATGCGGACTACAACATACTTGTCAGAAAGGAACAACAGAAGAAGACAATGACCCATCTTTGGAGTGAGTTGAACAAAACAGAGAAAGAGCTAGAGGAAGCAAAAGCCACAGCTGCTAATTTGAGAGAGATGCTGACAGCTGCAGTGGAGAAGGCAACAGATCTAGAGAAAAAGGTATGCATGTACTGACACACTCCTGGCTTTGTGATTGATTTTCCAGGACACCCACTGTTCATGTATTTTGTTCTTGCTATAAGAGATGGAAACTCTCAGGCTTGTTGCATTTAGTGACAATGTGAAAATCTCTCTCTCTGGGTGAAAGATCTCAAAGCAAGCAAGCAACCTGTGCTCATCTCTTTAGTAAAATGCAGGATTGGGTTGCTGAAGGTGTGTGTATAGGGTTTAGGTTTAAGGTATAAGTCTAAGTGCTGATAGCCGAAGGTATGACTGCTGAGCGCAGGAGGATGGCATGAAGAAATGCAGCAAGAGATGCTTGGAGCTTGAAACTCTATTAACTGTGTACCAAGTACGAGAGAAGGATGTCGAAGACAAACTTGTCTCTTCACAAGCGAGGGTGGCAGAGTTACAATGTGAGCTGAATGCCAGCAAAGAGAGGATCATAGCCATCGAGGATCGAGCCTCTCATCATGAGGCCAGTGCAAAGGAGGAGTCAATTGCACAAACTCTGGAGCTTGAACGAGTACTGTCACTGCACCAATCACAAGCACATCATGCCACAGAAGCGATGCTCAAGTTAGAATCCAAAGTAAGAGAACTGGAACGGGAGTTACAAACGGCAGCAGCAGAACTAGAAAACCACCCAGAGGCCTTGGAGCATCAAGGCCAGATTGCTGCCACCCACCAGGTGGAGGAGGACAAGGACAATGCAATTGATGTTCTGGAGGATGTTGCAACAAAGCAAAGTTTGGAGCTTGACATTGTATGGGTGTTGCATGAATCACAAATGAAGGAAGTCAGTGCAAGACTTACAGGATTGGCAGCCAGGATGGTCGAGCTGGAGAAGGAATTGCAAAGCCATGTTGTGAAGGAAAGTAAGCAGGCTCGGAGGCTAGAGGCTGTGGAAGAGATCATTGCTCAACGCGATGAAACTGTGAGACAGTTGGGTGATAATGCGATGGAGCTGCAGGGCCTGATAGCGGCCCACTGGTCTTCCAGCGAGGAGAAGTCAAATTGTATTGCCCTTTTGCAAGCAAATGTAAAGAAGCTTGAAATGGAAGTTTCAAGTTCTCAGGATCAAGCCACCCTCTATGAGGATCGTGCAAAGCATCTTGCTGAAAGATCTCTTGAGCTTGAAAAACTGTTGAGTGAACATCAATGTGCTGCCCAGAATGCTGCAGAATCAGCTGCTTCACTGCAGGATCTGTTGCTGGTTGCACACAACGCAAATGCTGAGATGAACGCAGATATGACAGAAATGGGAAGGAAGCTTTCATTGTTGGAAGTGCAGTGCTGTGAGGCAGAAGAGAAGGCAAGTCAAAAGGTAGATCAAAGAACACCTTTTGTGCTATACAGTTCCAACTTAGTGAAGACAGTATATGAAAGGTAACAAGTTTGAACTGTAGATCAGGAGACTGGGAAAAAACTCGTATTGCCACCACCTCTTCCCCTAAACCTGGGCTCCATACATTTGGAAATGCATCTAAGCCAGTAACTGACATTCTCTTCTATGGAATTGGAAAAGGCAGCAGAAGTGGATGCAATATCAGCACATATGCATCTTTCAACCTCAAAGCTCAAGGAGGCAGAAGCTGCAAGTATGGAGCTGCAGAGCAGAGTGGTCACCTTGCAAGAAAGGGTTGATAGTGCTGAAGCCCAGTACAGGACTGCGTTGGAGAGCTTGGCAAAGTCAAGAGAGGAGTTGGGTCATCTTCAAACATTCACAGCACAGTTGACACATGAAAAACAACAGCTGGAGATTAAGGTTTTCTTTTTTTATTCCTCTTTTTACCCCTTGTTGTGATGTCATAGTCTGAAAGTCAATATTGCATTGATGGATGGCAGTGATAAAGTTCTTTTAGCTTCATTATTTGTAGCAGACACAAAATGTTTTGACACAGGTGCAACAGATGACAAGTCTCATGGAACAAAACACGAGCTTGACCAGCCAAATGGCAGTCCTACAGGGACAGCTTCAAGAGAACCAGACAAAGTTGGAAGCAGATGCAAATGCATTGAAGAGGAAGTCATTTCGTGAAGTAACCCTCGAAGGAGAACTACAGGCTTTGAGAGCTCAAGCATCGGAACTTACCCTTCTCAGATCACAGCTGATTGTGTCGGAAAACAAATTGCATGAAGCAGAAGCAAGACAACATCGGCAGGTCTGCTCTTTCTCTATTTTGTGTGTGTCCCACTGTTTCTTCTTCTGACAGCTCCAGTTAACAATTAAAACTGCATTGCAGTTTCCATAGCCAAGTGCCTGATTTTTCCTTTCTTTGTTGCAGAACATGAGCTTGGTGCAGGAGCAGCAAAGATTGACTGCTGCCCAACAAGAGATTTTATCACTCAAGGACAACCTCATGAATCACTCCTCCCAAGTATGTACAGATCTGGATTTGATCCATCTCACTTTCTCCTTTATTCTCTCTTTTTCCTACCTTCTAAAGCTGCATAAACTTCTATTCCTGTTAAGACACAAAAGTTCTGTAGTTCTTCTGCAGAGATGCTTAAGAGCAACCAGTTGATATTGACATCCTATTCTTGTACCAGAAGAAGGGGGGAGGGTTGGGTGGCGACTGTTCTTTACTGAAAGGGCATAGAGCTGAACTGTGGGTGCAGAAGCAAATTAGTCAACTGCAGGGGATCATAACATCATTGGAAGACAAACTAAAGACCACAGAAACAGAAAAATCAAAGCTCGAGAATGATTACAAGGAATTATTGTGCAACACGACAGAGGTGAAGGAGAATGGGGGCACTTCTGAAACAGTGAGTGAATAAAAAATTTGAAACTTTCTCAATGTACTTTCTCATTCATATGCTTACTCCTGGCCGCATTGCTTGCTGCAGTGTGATATATTGTTTCACTGATGATGAGGATGATGGTGCTTGAAATTGTTGCTGCCCACAGGGGCTTTTGGTACCATCCTCAAACGTCAACCAACCCGAAGCAAACTCAACTCAAGAGGGTGTCAAGAGCATAGTAGCACAGACTGGAAAAACTCGGAAAAGGAAGCCAAAGATGGACAAATCTACTGACCAGCAGACAGCTGTCCAAGCATCAGTTGTCACGCAGAAAGTAGGAAAGCCTGTGTGTCAACACAAGGTCAGTCTGAGCTTGTTGGCTGTCCTTATTGCAATTGCACTGGCTCTTCTTATCATCTATTTTTAGGATTGCAGGTAGAATTGGCAATTCTATCACGAAACACATGAGAACATCACACCAAAATACGCCTACACCTCGTATGTCAGTCATATTCATAGGTCACCACTGACAACTCTTGAAACTATTTTTTTTTCGTGCACAAAATCTTTCTTTCATGTTGTGAGGAAGGGATCAACATTTCTGGAACTGGAACTGCATAATCCTCTTTCCTCATCTATCTAAGGAGCAGATCACTTTCAGGTACTGCAATTGTTTTGCCTTAAAAAAATAAACTGTTGACACCAATTTTCAAGCAGATGTCTGTCTGTGCTCCATTACATTCAATTCACATTTCAAGCACTTCTAGTGTCAATTCATGTTACAAGTCAAATTGATTACATTAGATCATGGTCATAAATGGTTCCTTTGAATGTGAATTTCATGAAAATTTGTGTATTATATAAAATAGGTTTGTTAAGGTTTTGTTCCATCTAGGAATGCAATGAGCGAGGTAAGGGGGAATTGTCATTCCATTGAACAAATAACACGTTCTACCATGGCTTATTCCAAAATGTACCCATCATCAATTCCAGTGCACTAAAGTGCAACCATAGGTCGTAATGATAGACAATCTCTTGGAATGGGAATTTCAAGAAATTTTGTGTAATGATATTGGTAGAGGGCTCTTTCCACTTGGGAACAATGAACCCAATAGGGCAAGTTGTTGAGTAGTAACAAGTTATAATAAGGCTTGTTCCAAAGTGTCCCACCCCATCCTTTCACATGTCAAGTGTGCCTTCCACCGTTTGATTTATGTCAGAAGGTTAAGGACAACTCATCTAAGGTTTGTTCCACCTCGGCACTAGGGTGACCAAATAGGACAAGTTGTTCCATTGGGTAATAACAAGTTCTACCAAGGCTTGTTCCAAAATGTCCCCACTATTGATTCACATTTCAAATGTGCATCTTTTAGTGTCAATTCACATTATAAAGCAAATTAACTACAATAAAGTGAAATCATAAATCATAATCATAGGTGGTTTCTTTGAATGTGAATTTCATGACAATTTTGTGATTGTTTTAATAGGGCTCATTCCACTAGTTAGGAACTTGGATGAGCCTAGTAAGGCTAAATTGTCATTCCATTGGGTGGCGATAGGTTCTATCAAGGCTTATTATGAAATGTCCCCATTGTTGATTCGCATTTCAAGCATACATCTTTCAGCATTGGGTCGGGTGCAAGTCAAATATTTTGTACATACTTGCTACCTTGTTTTCTACTTCAAAAAACTAAAAAAATATTTTTTTAAACTTCTAACCTTCCTCTAACATTTCAAAACAAATGAAACTTTTAGTTTTTTTCATGAACATCTTTAGCCTCCTTTTAACTTCTCAAAGCAATTTGTGTCATACCATTTGAACTTGAAAAAATACCCCAAAAGTATCCCCAATAATTTTGTTAGGGGTTGGGGATGATTTTAATTATGAAAACAAATTTTATTAACCAAAACAATTATATTTGAATGTCATGTTCAAGTATATTTTTTAGGTTTTTTTTAAAGGTGGGATATAGGAATAGTATCAAATGAAGGATGACGCACTCCAACTCCTCAAAGGGCTCAAATGTGAGCCCAAGTAGAAAGCAGCAGAAAAGGAGGAGTCGGAGCACGCTCCTTAACTCACAACACTTTGAGGGGTAGAGGGGCGTGTTGGAGCTCCGGGATGGAATTAGGAAGAGTTAACAAGCTTTAGTCACTCACACGGGCCTGCACACAACCCACACAAAGTGATTAGTGCAAAGTTGAAGCACCTTTGGTGCTAGGACGAGCCACGGGCAACACGGACACACAAGACTCACCACGGCCTAGACTTGGGGGAAGCCACCATCTTCCCCCTTATAGTATACTTTGTGACTCTCCACAGAGCCCACATCCAAATGGCCATTTTTCTCGGGACTTCCGAATGGGAGTCCCGAAATCGCGCCAAATGGGACTCCCGAGACTTTAGAGCCCCATAACTTTTCGAGCAGACCTCGTATTGCAATGCGGTCTAAAGCAAAGTTGTAGCTCTCGTTGAGAGCTTTTCAACGCCATATCGCACTCCCGAATCAAAAATCGGGAAGAGGTCGATTCTCGACTTTTAGTGGTCGGGAGTCAAACTGGCAGTTCGACTCCCGACCCTTCTTTTGGCCATAACTTGTGTTTCAGATGTCTGAATGAGCAATGCGAGCCCATTTTAGACATCTACGCTTCAAGAGCTTTTCAATGGTAGAAAGAACGCCATAATCCATTGAGGTTTGACCCCTGCGATCACTCTCTGAAGTTTCGAGAGTCCACCGGGACTCCATCTCCCAAAGTGGGAGTTGCCTTGGGAGTGTGAGGGTTCACTCCCTCACACTTTCTAACACTTTCTCACACTCCCGGGAGTATGTGATG